>ENA-UEPJ01002228-UEPJ01002228.1-human-gut-metagenome-genome-assembly--contig:-NODE-2228-length-20476-cov-50.368596_pt1 | contig 20476 bp, 18 predicted proteins | sample MGYA00242890_ERZ507896 | MGnify/ENA primary metagenome ERZ507896 (study PRJEB26167, sample SAMN06115508) | human gut metagenome | host: Homo sapiens | place: China:Qinghai | collected 2015-08-20... | reverse complement strand
AGCAAAAGGTTGAACTTTATCATATAATTAATTATGAAAATTGAAATTAAAGAAAAATATCAAATAGTAAAACCAGAGGAGGAATGAAATGGAAAACGGGTTTAAAATTATATCAACATGCAATATTACACAAAATAAACAACTTGTAATATCAAAGAACAAAAATGATGAACTATAGGTTGAAAAAAGATTTAATGTATTTGAAGAAGGGTTTGAAAAATTTATTTATGAAAAAGGTGCTACAATTTTAAACATAGATGAATTTAAAAAGCTTATTGATAATGTAAAAGAATATTTTTTATATGAAGAAAAATAAAGAAAACTATTTACAAAAGCATTTATATGTGTTACTATTAATATAGAAAATAATAAAAATCTAAAAAACCTTTAAATAAAATAAAGGTTAAAAAAATGAAAAAGAAAAGAGGTATAAAATGGCTAAGAATTGGACAGTAAGTGAAGTAGTAAATGAAATTATGAGTGGAAACAAGAATGAAGTTTTCACAGATGCAGGTAAAAGATTCCCTAATGCAGTTGCATTAATTAATGGAGTAATTTGTGGACTTTCTAATGAAGATGCAAAGGAAGCATTTAAGGAATTAATGGGTGCAATGCCAGATTGGGCTACGGCAAGAAAGATTGAAGGTGCTTTTAAGGCAAAGACTTCTGATGACGATTCTGATGAAGATGAAGAAGAGGAAAAGAAAACCACAAAGAAAGCAAGAAAGACACCTGCAAAGAAAACTAAGAAGGCTTCTGATGACGATGATGATGACGATGATGAAGAAGAAGAGGATGACGACGATGATGAAGAAGAAGAGGAAGTGAAGAAGCCTGCAAAGAAGTCTAAGAAAGCACCTGCAAAAAAGACTGCAAAGAAGTCTAAAAAGGTTGAGGAAGACGATGAAGATGATGACGATGATTGGGATATCTAATCAATAAAATATAAAATGTAACCTAAAATCTCTTAAATCCCATTTAGCCTATTTGTTGAAAACTTAATAAGTGCAACAAATAGGCTTTTATTGATATTAAAGGTTTTTCAAAATGAAAATAATAGAAGTACAATATTTTAGTGAAAATGAAATAAAAGAAATGTTGTTATATAATAACTCAGCTTTAATGAAGTCATTGTTATTATTGTATGAATGTCAAACTGAAGACGAACAAGAAGCTGATGCAAAAATTCCTGATTTGAACGAAGGTGATAAAGTTAAATGTGTTAAAGTTGATCCAAAACAGCATTTTACTCAACCTCCTCCAAGATACAATGAAGCATCACTTGTAAAAGCATTGGAAGAATACGGAATTGGTCGTCCGTCTACTTATGCGACAATTATTACTGTTATTCAAACTCGTAAGTATGTAGAAAAGAAAGACAAAGCTTTACATCCGACACTTTTAGGTAGAACTGTTTCTAAACAATTGGTAGCGCAATTCGCTGATATTATGGATTATAAGTTCACTGCTGGCATGGAAACTAAATTAGACCAAATCGCAGAGAAAAAAGCTGTTTGGAATGATGTTTTGGACAATTTTTATGAACCGTTTATCAAAGAAGTAAATAAAGCACTACAGACTGGTGAACGTGTAAAAATTGAAAGTAAAATTAAATGCCCAAATTGCGGGAAACCTATGGTGTTGAGAATTGGTAAAAATGGTTCTCAATTCTTGGGGTGTTCTGGATTTCCTGATTGCAAAACTATGATGTCTTTGAATGCATTATCAGAAGAAAGTTTGAATGAACAATCTAATGAACCTGAAGTTTGTGAAGAAAAATGTGAAAAATGCGGTTCAGATATGATATTCAAGACAGGTCCATATGGAAAATATATGGAATGCACGAATGAAAATTGCAAACATAGAAAACCGTATAGAAAATCAACAGGTGTAGCTTGTCCTAAATGCGGAAAAGGCACAATTGTTGAGAGAAAATCAAAACGTGGAACTATATTTTATGGCTGTGACAAATATCCTGAATGTGATTTTACTTTATGGAATGAGCCAACAGGAGAAACTTGTCCAGAATGCGGTTCACTTCTTGTTAAAAAGATATTGAAAAAAGGTAATGTTATTGCATGTTCTAGCTTGAAGTGTCATTATAAAAAAGAATTAAATGAAGATTCTGACAATCAAAGTGAATAATATTAAATTTTGAGAGGGTAAAAAATGAATCCTGAATTGTATGAGAGATATCTTGCTAAGAAAGCTAAAAAGTTAGGAATAACAGTAGAAGAATTGAAAGCTCAAGGGACATCTTCCCCTGTATCTGAATCATCTGTGACTTCTTCAAATACAGAACAAACGATATCTCAAGAACCTCAACAACCGGCACAGGTAGAACCTCAATATGTTCAACGTACGATTCAAGATCAATTGGCATCGCAAGAAAATGCTATTCCTCAACAGCAGCCATATATGGGAATGCAGCCGGAAACTGTAAAAACAGAAGTTCCTTCTTATGTTTTTGGACCTTCAAAAATTCAGGAAGCTCCAAAATATAATAGTAGTCCTATAAATCAAAATGTATCCAGACCAGAAATAAAGGATAATAGAGAAAATAAATTTGGTCTTATTGGTTATCCTCTAGGTCATTCTTTGTCTAAAGTAATTCATGAAGCAGGGTTTAAAAGTTTGGGAATAAATGCTACATACGATATTCTTGAGACTCCTCCTGATGATTTGGTGGATAGAATAAAGTGGTTAAAAGGTAATGGTTATAAAGGTTTTAATGTTACTATTCCATTAAAATTGCCAATTTCATTGTTTGTTAATGAAGTTGATAATTATGCAGATTTGGCTAGAGCAGTAAATACGGTCTATGTTGAAGCTGATAAATCATTAAAGGCTTATAATACTGATGTTATAGGTTTTAGAAGAGCTATTCCTAAAGATATTGATTTACGTGGTAAAAAAGTTGCAATTTTAGGAACTGGCGGTGCTGCTCATGCAGCTTGTATTGCTTTGACTGAATGCGGAGTTCAAGAAATAGCATTTTTTACTAGAAATATTCCAAATTCAATTGATTTGATGAATTATGTAAGAAGAAAATTCCCTGCAATTAACTTTAATGTTTATCAAATTGAAAATATTAGAAATTTAGGAGAATATTCAATGCTTGTGAATACAACACCTATAGGAATGTTGGGTAAGGCTGGTGATATGATGCCTGTAGAAACTTATGCATTAGAATCTCTGAATCGTGATGCTGTTGTATATGATGTTATTTATAATCCGAAAAAAACAGTATTGATAAGAGCTGCAGAAAAATTAAATTTAAGAACTATTACAGGACTTGATATGTTTATTTATCAAGCTGTTGCTGCTCAGGAAATATGGTTTGGTAATACACCAGATTTCAAGGATATGAAAATTGCAGCGTTAGAAGCTCTATAAGTTTAAAAATAAAAAAATATTATATAATAAATAATGATAATATTAAGAAAGGAGCAGAGTATGAAAAGATTTAGGAATGTCGGGAGGGGGGCAATTTAGAGCTCTCTAGACAAGGTTTTAGGGATTGTAGTATTCCTTCAATATGTTATAATAGTGATATGTTACATCACTGGGAAAATAAAAAAGGTTTTACTTTAGCAGAAGTTTTAATTACTTTAGGAATTATTGGTGTTGTTGTTGCTATGACAATGCCTGTTTTGATATCTAAGTATAGAGAACGAGTTTTTCTTACTCAATTAAAAAAGATGGTTTCAATGGTTGAAAAAATGTTAGAAAGAATTAGTTTTGAAACAGGTTCAATTGCTGATACTTTTAATAATTGTTATGAGTTTAATGTATCTTCAAAAGCGATGTGCTTTAATAATATATTATTCGAATATGCTGATATTGATAAGGATTCAGTAACAACAAAATATGTTCATCCAGCTCATTATCCTTTATATTTTAAAGATGGTAGTAGTTTAGATATGAGTACAGTTAATGCGACTGCTACATATACTGTATTTACATTTGATGTAAATGGAAATAAAGGTCCAAACAAGGCAGGTATAGATCAATTTGCTGTACATTATTATCCTATATCAGGAAATTGTAATGTTTCTTTTTGTTCGTTGATGTATCGTATGGGTTTTAAAGAAAATCAAAGAGCATCAATTATATCTAGTTGTAAAGGAACAGAAACTCAAGAGGGACATCCTCAATCTTGTATGCAGTTGATTTATAATAACGGATTTGAAAAACCTAAAGATTATCCATTGAGGTTTTAATCGTTTATTCATATCTTAGAGCATCAATAGGATTTAATAGGGAAGCTTTATAAGCTGGGTAATAGCCGAATAAAACTCCTATTGCCCCAGAAAATCCTAAAGATAGTACTATTGAAAATAAGGAAATTGATACGCTCATAACGCCTGATATTTGAACGAGTTCAGCTCCTAAAATTCCAACCGCAACGCCAATCAATCCGCCTATTATTGAAAGTAGAAAAGATTCTATAAGAAATTGGACTCTTATATCAGATGGTTTTGCACCTATTGCCATTCTAATACCTATTTCTTTAGTTCTTTCGGTTACTGATACAAGCATAATATTCATAATCCCGATCCCGCCAACGAGCAATGATACAGATGCAATTGATGCTAAAAGAATTGCAAATGTCTGAACTGTTGATTTCATTTTTTCTTGAAATTCAGCAGAATTTCTTATTTCAAAATCGTTTTCTTGATTTTTTCCAATTCTGTGTCTTGCAACCAATAATTCTTCTATATCTTGCTCTGCTAATGAAACATCATCTGGATCAGAGCCTTTTACGACAATCATTGATACAGTTCCTGGAAATGTTGTTCCAAAAACTTTTTTCTGGGCTGTTGTGATTGGTATAAATATTAAATCATCTTGATCCATTGGTCCCATACTGCCTTTAGATTTAAGAGTTCCAATTACTTTAAAGGGAATTCCTCCGACTCTCATAATTCTATCTCTTGGATCAAGATCGCCAAAAAGTTCTGATGCGACAGTTGCTCCAATTACAGCGACTTTTGCTGAATTTTTTATATCTTCAGGTGTAAAACCTCTACCCATGTCGATTTCGTAATTTTTTATATAAAAATATTCAGGATTAATGCCATAGACTGTAGATGCCCAGTTTTGATTCCCGTAAGTTAGCTGTTTTGATTCTGTGCTTACTGATGATACGGCAGAAATTCCTCTTGCATTTTTTTTGATAGCTTCTGCGTCTTTGATTGTAAGTGTTGGTCTTGTGCCCATTCCCATTCTAACACCACCTGTTTTGGCAGATGCTGAACGGATTGTGAGTAGGTTACTGCCCATTGATTCCATATCTTTTTGGACTTTTTCTCTTGCTCCTGTACCTACTGCAAGCATTATGATTACAGCACTTACACCTATGATAATGCCAAGACTTGTAAGCATTGAACGCATTTTGTTTATTTTTAGCGATACTACCGCCATTTTTAATGTTGATTTGAAATCTATCATTTTTGTCCTTTTTAATATGGAATTGTTGTGTTTGTATTTATTTCATCAGAAATAATATTGCCGTCTTTGAATTTAACAACACGTTTGCAATATTGTGCTATGTCGGGCTCGTGGGTTACAAGTACGATTGTTTTGCCCATTTCTTTATTAAGATTTACGAAAAATTCCATAACCTCAATACTTGTTTTGGTATCTAAGTTTCCTGTCGGTTCATCTGCAAGAATTAGTGGAGGGTCATTGACTATTGCTCGAGCTATTGCAACTCTTTGTTGTTGACCACCTGACATTTGGTTTGGCATATGGTCTTCTCTTTGTTCAAGACCTACAATTTTCAGTGCTTTTTTAGCTCTTACAATTCGTTCTTCTTCCGGAATTCCTTTGTATATCATTGGAAGTTCGACATTTTCAAGAGCTGTTGTTCTTGAAATTAAGTTAAAACCTTGAAATACGAAGCCCATTTTTTCGTTTCGTATCATTGCAAGATTATCAGTGTCTAATGAGAGCATATCAATCCCATCAAGGTAATAGCTTCCTGAATTTGGTTTATCAAGCGTTCCTAACATATTCATGAATGTTGATTTGCCAGAACCTGAAGCTCCCATAATTGCTACAAACTCACCTTGTTCAATTGATAATGAGACATCATTCAATGCGTTGAAGCTGTCTTCTCCTGTTTGATATGTTTTTATTGCGTTTTTTACTTCTATTAAACTCATTTTTTATAACCTTGGAACGGGATTTCTTCTATTATTTTGTTTAGATTTTTTACTTTTTATTGAAATAATTACATCTGTTCCTTCTTGAATTTTATCTGAAATTATTTCTGTAGAAGAATCATTATACGCTCCTGTTTCTATTTCAACTCTTTTTGGTTTGCCTTTTTCAAGAATCCATATTCCTTGATTTTTATATTTAGGACCGTTGATGTCTGGAGTGAATTTTAAAGCCATATTAGGAACACATAATACATTTTCACTCTTATCTGTAATAATTGATACGTTTGCTGTCATTCCAGGTTTTAATTTTAAATCTTCATTATTTACATCAACAATTACGGTATATGTAACTACGTTTGATTCTGTAGTTGGTGATAATCTTACTTGAGTTACTTTTCCTGTAAAGGTGCTATCAGGATAGCCATCTAGCGTATAGGTTACATCTTGACCTTCTTCTACTCGACCGATGTCAGCTTCTGAGACGCTTACCTCAATTTGCATTTTTGTCAAATCCTGAGCAATTGTGAATAATTCAGGAGCTTGGAAACTTGCGGCAACAGGAGAACCTAAGTCTATTTCTCTTGATATTACAGTGCCGTCTACCGGAGCTATAATCTTTGTATACCCTAAGTTTGTCAAAGCTGTTTTTAATGTCGCTTGATATTGACTTATTTGAGCTTTTGCTGCGTTAATTTGTGCTAAATCTGATTGGTATGTACTCAATTTCTCATCTAATTCACTTTTTGCAACGAAATTTTTTGAATAAAGATTTTTGTATCTGACGTATTGTTTTTGGTCATAATTTGCAATAGCTTGAAGTTTTGCTAAATTAGCTCTTGCGTTATTAATTTGAGCTTGATTTTGTTGTACAGTTGCTTCAAAGTTTGCGGGGTCGATTTGGGCAAGGATTTGTCCCTTTTTTACTACATCATTATAGTCTACATAAATTTCTTTTATAAGCCCTGATACAGTAGAACCTACACTTACTGTATTTACAGGGTTAATAGTTCCTGATGCTTCTACTACTTCTGTTATAGTACAGCGTTCTATCGCTTTAGTTTTGTATTTTACTTGTTTAGCCCCAGAAAAGCCTATTCCGCCTATTATTATCAGTGCAATTATTGCTGCTGATGAATATATGTATTTCTTTTGAATATTTTTTAAATTACTCAGGTTTAGCATTATTTATCCTCTATTGATGTTGTTACTTCTTGTGGTAAAGCGATTGCTCTTTCTAAGTTAGCTCTAGCTACATTATAATTATATACGGTTTGAACATATGATACTTGTGCATTATTATAATTTACTTTTGCATCTTGTAACTCAATATAATCTCCAAGTCCTACTGCATATCTTCCATCTGCTAGTTCAAAGTTTTCTAATGTTTGTTTTACTTTTACGGCAAGCAGTGGTATTTGTTTTTCCAATTGCATCATATTTATGTATAAGTTTTGTACTTCAAAATAGATGTCTTGTTTAGCTTGATCTATTTCATTCTCTGCTAATTGTACTTGAATTTTTGCATTATCAATTTTATGTTTTTGACCTTTTATATTTACATTGCTTGATAAGTTAATTCCGACATTGAAAGAATTTGTATTGTATTGATCTCTATAGCCGTATCCTGCTGTTGCAGAAATTTCAGGTAAGTATTCTCTTTTGGTATATTTTAATGATTCTTGCATTGCTTTTAGAGTTGCATCATATGCTTTTAGATCAGGTCTGTTTTTGTACGCAAGATTTACTGATTCTTCAAATGTGTATGGAAATGGTGTAAATTTATAGTTATCAAGAACATTTATTTTTTCAACTTGTGATGTTAAAAAAGCGTTATTAACGTCTTTAGGAGGTTTACTCAAATCTTTTTTTTCATCAATTTTTTCTAAGTTTACAGGGGCATAATTGTTTTGAAAATTAAAAGTTTCTGTATTTTCAATCTCATATTCAGGGGCGAATGCAATATACATTGAATTATTTAATTGCACAAGAGCATTTTTATATGCTTTTTCTGATTCTACTAATGTAACTTTAGAGTCACTCAAGTATACTTCTGCATTGACTAGATCAATTTTTGATTTTATACCTTCTTCAAAATAGGCTTTTGTTCTTTGGTAGTTCCTTTCATTAATTTGAACATTTGCTCTATTTACATCAAGAGTTGCTTTTGCAGCAAGCACTCCATAGTAATTTGTTTTGACTCCAAATATTGTTTCGAGTACCATATCTTCAAATTCATATAATGCAGCAACTCTATCAAAATTATACATTCTAATATTTGCGTTAGTTTTTCCAAAGTTCCATATTAATTGGTTAATATTTGCTTCTGCAGAATAAATATTTGTATTTGTAGATCTTCTATTATTGTTATTGTCTGTAATGTTATATCCTGTTCCGATTCCTAATGTTGGGAAGTATTCTGATTTAGCAATACCTAAATTCCCTTTTGCAATGCCATAATTATAACGAGCTTTTTTTATTTTAGGACTGTTTTGAAGTGCGATTGTAATGCAGTCTTTGATATTTAAGATAGCATTTTTTTCTACACTCATTTGTTCTATTGCAAATGCTGCTGATATTGTATAAAATAAACAAATTGTAAGGGCTATTGCCTTTATATGTATTTTCAATATTGAATACCTCTTTACAATATAGTAACGATTAAATCATGTTTTTTGTTCATTTTAATCATTTATGAATATGAAATATGTAGCAATTTTTTTTGTAAAAAATACTTATATATAATATAGGGTTTAAATTTTATTTGGGGAAAATAATGAATATTTCAAAATTAGGAAAATCTTGTGCAAATTTTTTATTTAGTGGTATAAAAAAGACTAACGTAGCCAAAACATTACCGCAAAAAGCACCAGTAAAAAAAGTAGCAGATAAAGATTTATTTTGCCATCAGTATTGGGCTGATGCGAGAGCCGAAAGGGTTATAAGGCAATCTAGTAAAGAAAGTGTTTCATTGCATGGTGAATTGCATGGAATTAATCATCATTTTATATTAAGTCCTTATCCTGAGCATATGAATATGAAGTTTATGAACACAGGTCTTACTCCAAGAGAAATGATAAGTTTAGCTGATACTGAATTTAAAACATTAAAACCTCTGGAACAAAATCTTAATGTATATAGATGTGTTGGTGAAAAGCCTGATTTCTTTTCAGAGTATCCTCTTTATTTGAAACGATTAGGTGTCAAAAAAGGTGATGTTATTGATATGAAAGAATATGCTTATGCAACCTCTGATATTTCTTATGCTAAAGTTTATATGCCGAATAATAGAGGTGTTTTATATGAAATAGAAGTTCCAAAAGGTTCAAAGGTTTCAAGAACTGGCATAATTGGAAAACAAGATGAAATAGTTTTTCCAAGAAGTTCAAAATTTGAATGTACAGATGTAAAACATATCAAAGATGGAGATACTGATTGTTTGCATGTTAAGTTGAAATATATTGTGCCTGAAGATGTTTTTAATACAATTGGTTAATTGTCTTTGAGTGTCCAAAAATCTTTTTGTAACATTACAAGAAATGGTATTAATTCTAAACGTCCAACTAACATATTAAAAATCATTATGGCTTTTGAAGAAGAGTGAATACTGTCAAAATTTGCCATAGGACCGATTTGTTTTGTAAATCCTGGTCCAATATTTCCAAGTCCTGTTATACTACAGCTTAGTCCAACAGCACTGTTATGTTCAATAATTGATATTATTATAGAAGTTATTCCAAATATTAAAAAGTAATAGAATACATATACGATAATTTGTCTTGCAACTTCTGGGGCAACAGTTTTATTATCAACTTTTATATTTACAATCGCATTTGGGTGTAATATTCTTAAAAGTTCACTTTTCATTGATTTATATACGATTAACCATCTCACCATTTTTATTCCGCCACCTGCAGATCCTGCGCAGGAGCCCATAAACATTACTATAAATAAAAGTATTTTAGATGTGTAATCCCAGTTTATAAAATCAGTACTAGCACTACCTGTTGATGTTGTAATACTTATTACTTGGTATAGTGCGTGCATAAAACTATCAGATAAATTTAGATGCGTATTGAGCACTAATGAAATAGTAATAAGTATTGCCATTATTATTACTAAAGAAAAATATAATTTGAATTCTTCATTTTTGAAAAGAATTAATGGATTTTTTTGTGTAATAGCTCTATATTGAATGTTAAAGCTGGCACCTGCAAGAAACATAAATATCAAAGTTACCCAAATCAGGTAATTTGAATGATATCCCATAAGACTTTCAGGATTTGGAGAGAATCCACCTGCAGCAAGAGTTGATAGTGAGTTACAAACTGAATCAAATCCTGACATTCCGCCTGCCATTAATAATATTATTTGGATTATTGTAAATCCTGCATAAATTTTCCAGAGTGCAGATGCGGTATTTCTTATTCTCGGAGTGAATTTGTCTTCAGTAGGTCCCGGAGCTTCTGCAAAGAACATTTGTCTTCCTGCAACTGCAAATTGTGGTAAAATTGCAACGAATAAGACAATTATTCCCAAGCCTCCTAACCATTGAGTTAGTGAACGCCAAAAGAAAAATGCGTGAGAATAATTGAAATGAGTTAATATAGTTGCTCCTGTAGTTGTAATACCTGATACCGATTCAAAAAGCGCATCAAGTGGTGATAGCCCGTAAAAAAGGTATGGAATTCCTGAAATAATCCCGAAGATTATCCAAGATACTGCAACTACAAATAGAGCTTCTGCTTTTTTTATGTCATTCAAATTTTCTAATGTTTTTGAATTTGGAACAGCATTTCTTACTATTACTCCGATGATAAATGATATTGCTCCAGCTGTAAAAAATGGTAAAATCGAATTAAATTCGTGATAATACAAAGCTGCAATAATTGGAGTTAATATCACAAGACTTATATATATCATTGTAAGCCCAATAGCATTTGCCAGATAATTTAATCTCATATTACTTTACCTTAAAAAATTCTTTTATTTCTGGAGCATTTTCTGCTGTTGTAAATATAATCAATATATCATTAGTGTTAATTACTGTGTCACCTTTTGGGATAATGATGTTATTTTTTCTGATAACTACACCAATAATAGCATTGGCAGGGAATTTTAATTCCATAATTTTCTTACCGTCAAAATCTGGATCAAGATTAATCTCAAGAACTTCTCCCTGCCCTTGTTCTACTGTTGCAAGGATATCTACATCATTTTCCTGTAAATCGTTTCTCACTTCATTAATCGCAGATGTTTTTGGAGATACTGCAATATCAATACCTACTTTTTCAAATAGTGGGATATTTAAAACTTTTGCAACCCTTGTAATTACTCTTTTTACACCAAGTTGTTTTGCTAATAGTGAGCATAAAAGATTTCTCTCATCGTTATTGGTAACGCTTATTACAACGTCTGCTCCACCTATTTCTTCTTCATCTAAAAGTTTTAAATTAGTGCCATCTCCGTTAATTACAAGTGTATTAGATAATTCTTCTGCCAGTACTTGGCATCTGTCATAATCTTTTTCAATTATTTTAATTTTAATTTTTAGTTTTTCAAGAGTTTTAGCAAGCATCATTCCAACATTCCCGCCACCAATAATTGCGACAGATTTTACAATTTCTTTTTCGTGGAAAAATGTACCTGCTAAAATATCAAGGGAATGAGATGTCCCCATAAAAATTAATTTATCATCTTCTTGAATTTCTGTATCCCCATTTGGGATAAATAATTCACCGTTTCTTGTCAAACCAACCATTAGTGTATTTTGTGTAAAACCACAATCTTTTACTTTTTTACCTATAATAGGTAAATATGGTTGTACTTTGTATTCTAAAAGTCTAGCTCTTCCATCTGCAAAATTTTCTACATCTAATGCATGTGCGACGGTTACTATTCTGAAAATTTCTTGGGTTAATAATTCTTCCGGCCAAATTATGTAATCAATGAAGAAATCACAGAAATTTTCACTGTTTTTTTCAAAATTTAGAGTTTTTTTGTATTCTTCTCTGCTAACAAAACAAATTGTTCTTACTCCGCCAAATTTTTTTGCAGAAAGGCAAGCTACAATATTTGCTTCGTCAACAGCTGTGCAAGCTATAAATATATCTGCATTTTTTATATCTGCATTTTTTAAAACATCAATGTTAGAAGCATTTCCCTGAATAAAGCTGATATCCAACTTGTTAAATTCATCAGTTCTATTTTCTTCTTTATCAATTATTGTAATATCATGGTCTTCAAAAAATTCAGTGGCTAAAAGACAGCCAATTTCTGTAGCACCGTAAATTATTATTTTCATAACATTTGAATTATATATTAAGTAAACATTTTTTACAAGTATTGATAAAATTCGTCAAAAATTTTTATTTTCTTTGTTTTATGTTTTGTATGTTAAATAAAGTTCCTAATGTAAATTATGAAAAGTGTTATCCATCGCGATTGAAAAGGATTTTTCGCAGGGATATAAATTATTTAACCTATAAAAAATTTGTGCCATATACTAAAAATCAAATCATTGGTAATATCCCTATTGAAGTTATTAAATTATTTAAAGAAGATAAAGCAGCTAGTATAAAAATTTTTCAAAAGAAATTATCTAATATTGCAAATTATTTAAGAGGATACTATGTATATTCTAAAAAACAAAATATAATTATTAATAAGTTTTCTGATTTATCTCCTGAAGATTTTGAAAATTTTGAAAAACAAATAACTTCTTTTGCAAATAAACAGTTATGTAAAGTATTACCTAAAAATATTTCTGTTGATTTAAAGTATACTGGTAAAGGGGCTTGGGGAAATGTTTTTAAATTTTCAATGTTTGATAATTCTGGAAATAAAATAATGTCAGATAAGGCTTTAAAAGTGTATCACAGAACTTTTGGAGGAATTCCTTGTCTTTCTCATATGCATGGGAGTTGTGCAGAAGCAAATTTTTGGACATTCATGAAATTTTTTGCAGGGCACGATCTTGATAAAACTCAATTTACAAAACATTATATTTCTGATTTAAAAAACGGTTATGCGTTAACTGAATTTATAGATTCTAAAAGTGTAAAAAATATATTTCCATTGGATTTAAGTAATTTATTTAGGTTAAAATATTCTGATATTATGAATACTCCTATGTCTGGAAAATTTTACGATGCAGGAGGTTTTGTTAAGACTTTTAATTTCATTCCTGATAAAGTTACTTTTAAGTATTTCAAGAAATTAATGAATAGATCATCCAAAGAACTTATACCTTTTATGCAAAGATTACAAGAATGTGTAAAAAATCCAAAAACTCCGCATCGCGATAAAATTCAAAAAGCTATAGAATTATTTAAAAATCAAAAGCAGATAAATAATAATATAGTTTAAAATTTGTAATGCAATAACAGCTACTATTGGGGAAAAATCAATTCCGCCTACAGGTGGTATAATTTTTCTGAAAAGATTTAAGTATAAATCTGTCACATCTTTTATTGCTTCAAATGGTTGCTTATACCAATCAATACTAGGGATAAAGCTTAAAAGACATCTGACAAGAATTAACCAAAAATAAATTTGGAAAAAGCTGTTTACTACAAAAATTAAATTATTAATCATAATTCACCTAACTTTATAATTGAGAACTTTGTTTAGTGTTAGCACAAGTACAATTTTCTCTTGATGTTGGAATATTTTCAATCATCTTGAAGAGTAAATTTTTAAGATTTGCTACATTAGAATTAAATACTTCAATTACTTCGTGGTGAGAAACTGGAGGTACATCTCCTACCAGACCTGCGTCATAGTCAGTGATTAATGAGATATTTAATGGGCACATATCCATTTCTTTAACTAGATATGCTTCTGGAAATGCTGTCATATTAATTACTTCCCAACCTTGGTTAGTAAAGAATTTTGATTCAGCTTTTGTAGAAAATCTAGGACCGTTAATAACTACTACTGTTCCTTGTTCGTGAATTGTAATGCCTAAGTCTTTTCCTGTTTTAATAGCTAGTTGTCTTAATTCAGGACAATATGTTTCAGCTGCTGATGGGTGAGTGACAATTGGTCCTTCAAAGAAAGTTGTTTTTCTTCCATCTGTCCAATCTACAAATTGGTCACAAATTACAAAATCACCGGGTTTTACGTGTTTTTGTAAACTTCCTGCTGCACAAGGAGATATTACTCTTTCACAACCAACTGATTTCATAGCCCAAACATTAGCTCTATAATTTATTAAATGAGGTAAAATTGTATGGTTTCTACCGTGTCTAGGCATAAAAGCAACTTTATGTTCTCCAACAGTTCCTATAAATAAACTGTCACTAGGCATTCCATATGGGGTTTCAACTCTTACTTCTTCAATGTTGTCTAAGAATTTGTAAAATCCTGAACCACCAAAAACACCTATGTCTGCTAATTTTTTCTTTTCCATAAATTTTTCCTCTCATTTATTATTTATACTATTCAAATTCTATCATAAAAAATAAAAAAATACTCTAAAAATTCTAAAAAAATACTAACTTAACAATTGTTATTAAAACACTTAAAAACCTGTAATAGTAAGTAGTTTAAGTGTTTTGGTTCCTGCCAGATTTGGTTTGGGACTTGAAATTTTATTTTTTTGTAATATATTGTTTATATAATCATTCTTAAAAGTTTTTGATTTTGTTGAAGAAACGAATCGTTAGGGAATTTTTAAGGATTTCAATTTACAACATAGAGGATTACATTTTGAAAAAATTGTTACTGTTAACTTTTACACTAACGTGTATGTTACTTAGCCATGTTCAATGTCAAGCAGCAGACGTTAATTCAGTAAAAGCCACAATAGTAAAACATGCTATTGAAATGGGTGTAGATCCTGCAATTGCATTAAGTATTGCTCGTGCAGAGTCAGGATTTCGCCACGAAGCGAGAAGTTCGCACGGTGCGGTTGGGGTATTTCAATTAATGCCTTCTACTGCAAGAAGAATGGGATATAATCCATATTCTTTAAATGACAATATTAAAGCTGGAATTACATATTATAAGAAAATGTATAATATGTTTGGTTCTGTAGAATTAGCTTTAGCTGCATACAATGCAGGTCCGGGGAATGTAAAAAAATATAATGCAGTTCCTCCTTATAGTGAAACAAGACGTTTTGTAAGTAAAATTATGACAGATGTAAACAAGCAAAAAGCAAATCCAGATCCAGCTGTCGTAAAAGCAAAACAAGGTATTTATACTGCACAAAAACCAAAAGCAGTTTATACAAAACCTGTAACGTCTAAAGCATCAGTACATAAGCCTGTAGCAAATACTGTTGATGTTAAAAATTTGCAAGTTGAAGTTTTACAGGAAAAACCAATTGAGTTAAAGTTAGAAACTCTTACTGTTGCTATATAGTGTAGTAATTGGGGAAAATTTTTATCAAAAAAAAGAATCGAGTAAAATCGGTTCTTTTTTTGTAAATATTTCTTAATAATTCATCCATATCTGTTAAAGAAACATATAAAATCTGCCGTATAACTATTCAGAAAGGAATAATGTATCGATATGGGAATGGCAGCAGGACAAGCGAGATTATTGAGCATTACGGCAAGATTGACCGATAATGAACTTCGCTCTCAAACCATAACAAATTCAAAATTGCGTTTGGCTGATAAATCATCAGAAGCTAGCCAAGAATATATGGATGCATTAAATTCTACTCAGTTAATGTTTGGAACTTATAATGATAATGGAGATTTATCTTATCAATCATTAACTGCAAATACATTATTGACATACAGTGATTTAAAAAATCAATATTCTTTAGTAAATTCTTCTGGTCAGATAATGTTAAATGGTTCTGATATCAAAAAATATGAAGCATCTAATAGTTTAGCTGAATTTTTATACAGTTATGGTATTCCAGAAGTTGATAACCCAAAATATCCTGAAGCTTTAATGGGAATTTATGGAAAATCAACTGTGGATGATGGTTCATATTTATATGAAAAATTATATGATGAAGAAAATCCTTTACAATGGAATGATTATTTTTCAGCAATGACAGATACTGATATTGCTAACTTGCAAACTATTTTGTCAAAAGATCCAACAGATGTGACAGAAGCTGATGCTCAGCAAGTTACAAATGTTGTAAATAATTGGAAAACTCAAGTAACAGGAAATAGCTTGTTTAATGATTATTCCAATATGGGTGGAACTTTTGGAGCGTATGTAAATGAATTATTAAATCCTCCTTCTGTTCAATTCCCAAATGAAGATGATTACCGTTCTGATGATGGAACTATATTAGCTCAAAAATTTGATTTAGCATCAAAAAAATGTTATCAAGCGGCAATGGGAACAGGAGTTTCAAGTTCTGATGGTTCTGAAAGCTGTTATTTACATGTACTTGCTCATCTTTTGGATTTAAAAGTTTCTGATTTAGGATCTTCTGGTCGTGTGGATTCTTCTTGGGGAGATACTTATAGTACAACTGTAAATCCAAGTTGGACAATTACTCCAAAAGGTCATATTAATGGGTCTTTTATAAATAGTAATGGACAGAGCCCTGCTATGGCAGAAGTTTCTGAATATTTATGTAAGGATGAAGACGGCGATGGTCAAGCTGATGTTTTAGCTCCTGCTACTGGTCCAACTATTACTAGCTCTTCATCTGTGATTGATAAATTATTGAGTAATTATAAAATAGATTCAAATGGAGATATGGTACAAAAAACTTTTAAAGAAAAAGTTATTGACTTATTTTATGTTATTCAAAATTACCGAGATCCCGAGTTACAGAAAGATGATGGCACCAATTATACATATAGTGAATTAAAGGTTTATTTACAAAATTTCCAAACTGATATTATGGTGACATTGAACCAAGTAACACCAGATTATTATGATGCTATAAAAGAGTGGCAAGATCAAATGAGCAGATGGCTTAAAAACGTTGGAGATTTAAAGGCTAATTATGTCGCAAGTTTAGATACAATTCCAGATAAAACAATCCCTGATGAAACAGATGCGAGATACCAATGGTATGTAAATCTTTATTATAGAATGGGTGGCGGAGCTACTAACGATGACGGAACAAAAAATGCTAATAATTATAAAGAATTGGATGAAAATTTAATAAATAATGCAGAATGGCTTCAATTTGCATTAGAAAACGGTATTTTAACAATGGAACAAGCTTCTTATTCTGAAAAAGGTTCTGAAAAATATCCGGAAATTGGAACATACGATTGGACTTCAATTATTTATACTAATGCAAGTGATATTAAGTCACAAGAAAATGAAACTGCTATTGCTGTTGCAGAAGTAAAATATAAAAATGCAATGACTGAAATTGAAAATCAAGATAAAAAATATGATCAAGATTTGAAAAAATTAGATTCAGAACATTCTGCATTACAAACAGAATATGATTCAATTAAAAGTGTAATTGATAAAAACGTTGAAAGATCATTTAAAGCATTTTCATAGTAAAAAAGCTCCCATTATAATGGGAGCTTTTTTTTAAGAGTTAAAAGCTTTGAATAATTCTTGTAATAGTTCATGACCTTTTAATAGAGTTTTGTAATCTAAATATTCATTTTTTGAATGCATATTACATACAGTTGCAAGTCCTATTAAATATGGAACAAATTTTTCGTCATTAGCATTTACTTCATTAGCATAAATATGAGTTTCTGCACCTGCGTGGAATGATGTAATATCTGGTGTTACTCCAACTTTTTTTGCGGCTGTTTCAAAAAGTATTGGAATATAATCATCATCTACTTTTTCAAAAGGTGGTAGGTGCTCTTCAAATTCAATTGATGCTTTTGCAATATCTTTATTTTTAATATTAAATTCATCAACCGTAAGCGTCATTTTGTTTTTTAATTCTTCTTCTTTTTTTCTGCTTGAGCTTCTGATAGAATAACTTACTTCTGCATCAGTATTTATGATGTTTGTAACATTGATATTTCCTGCAGAAATTCCGCCTAAGTTGCAAGATGTAACAACTGTCCCTTCTTCTTCATAGAATACACCTTGAGGAAGAGATGAAATTAAGTCAGCAATTAATTTTGCAGCATTTGCACGTGTTTTATCTCCAATATCGATTCCAGAGTGACCGCCTTTGAAGCTGTGAACTTTAATTTTAGCTAAAGTATAACTAGCACCTGATACTTCGCATTGACCGAGTGTATCGCTATCAAGTACAAGTACGTATTTTGATTTGAAGTTTTTTAAATTTGCATTTCTAATACCTGATAGACCGTTTTCTTCATCTCTTGTGAACATAACTTCAAGTCCACCATGTTTCATATCAGATTTTGCAAGTTCTTTTGCAAATAAAAGAGCATTTGCAACTCCTGCTTTATCATCTCCGCCTAAAGTTCTGTCAATTGCGTGAATAAAGCCGTTTTCATCAACATAAGTTTTTACAGGACTGTCATCACCAATTACGTCCATATGAGCAGATAGCATTAGAGGTTCTTTTGTATTATCTGTTGCTGGAATATTGATTACAACATTTTTAAAATCGTCTAATTTGCAATTAATTCCATTTTTATCGCAGTAGTTTTTAATCCATTCAGCGACTTTTTCTTCGTGCATAGATGGAGATGGAACTTCTGCTAGATTACAGAACAAATCAACGAGTTCGTGTTCTTTTCTAATATCTTCAATCATTATCATAATTTTATCCTCTCTCTTTCAAAAATTATTCTATCATTTTTTTTGACTTTTGCAAGGATAAAATTTATTTTTGTATTTTAATTAATATCTACAATGCTCACGCCATCTCCGCCTTCTGTATCTTCTCCGGGGCGGAATTTAGCAACGTATGGAGATGTTGATAAGAAATCTCTGACAGCGGATTTTAATGCACCTGTACCGTGTCCATGGATAATTGTCACATTTGCGAGGTTTGCAAGACTTGCTTTATCAAGATAAAATTCAAGACTGTCAAGTGCATCTTCAACTTTATAACCTCTTAAATCAAGGGTGTTTGAAATACTTGTTTTTCTAAGTTCAAATTTTTCAAAAGAGCTAGGTCTATAGACATTTTCTTTCTTTTCATATGCGGAATCATATGGAGCAAGTTTGTTTGTTTTTATTTTCGTTTTGAAATTGCCCATTTGAACTGTTATGTAATCATTTTTATCAGGTAGAGAAAGTACTGTGACCGGTTGATTTAATTCTTTTAAAATTAGTTTGTCACCGTTTTGAATTTTTGACCAATCAATTTCTGCATATTGTTGTTTTTCATCAAATTCAGACAATTTGCCTCTGAATTTTTGTTCTGTTTGTGCAAGTCTTGCGTATGAACGACGTGCAATTTTTTCTGATTTTTCTCTGCGTAATTCATCAAGAATATCTTTTATTTCTGCTTTTACTTCCAATAATTCTCTATCGAATTTATCTTTGATAATTTTTACGGTTTTCTTTTTATCTTTTTTTATTTCTGCTAAAGAATTTTCGTATTCTGATTTTAGATTTTCGGAAGTTTCTTTCAAATTTTCTGCTTCTTCAAGGTTTTGTGCAAGTTTTGCTTGAGTTTCCTGCAATTTTTCTACGACCAAAATTGATGGGTCTTTAGTTGAAACTACTATGTTTTTAGCTTTGTTCACAATATCTTGTTCCAGTCCTAAATTTTGCGCTATAGAAATTGCGTTACTCAGTCCTGGGATACCTATAAGCAATTTATATGTTGGTTTTAGAGTTGTTGTATTGAATTCAACTGAAGCATTTTTAAAATAAGGATTTGTGTATTCAAGAGCTTTTAGCTCTCCATAGTGGGTTGTAACTGTGGAGAGAACTTGTTTTTGTGCAAGTTTTTCTAATATTACTTGAGCTAATACTGCACCTTCGACAGGGTCTGTTCCTGCACAGATTTCATCTAAGATTACAAATGATTTTTCATTGCTTTGGTTTAATATTTCTATAATATTTGTCATATGAGATGAGAATGTAGATAGGTTTTGTAAAATGCTTTGATCATCTCCTATGTCTGCAAAAACGTTTTCAAAAGGATAAATTTTTGCAGCTGTACAAGGCAGGAACATTCCTGCTTTTGCCATAAGTATATAAAGCCCGATGGTTTTAATTGTGACAGTTTTACCACCTGTATTTGAACCTGTAATGATTACTGATTTATAATCTTTCCCGATTTCAAAATTGTTAGTTATTACATTTTCAACATTCCCGATAAGCAGCGGGTGTTTCATATTTTCAAATTCAATAATTTTATGTGTAACAATTTCAGGTTCTACAGCTTGAATTTTTATTGCATAACGAGCTTTTGCAAAATGATAATCGATTGTTGCAAGAATTTGTTCTGATAGTTGGAGTGCTTT
>ENA-UEPJ01002215-UEPJ01002215.1-human-gut-metagenome-genome-assembly--contig:-NODE-2215-length-20607-cov-9.609985_pt1 | contig 20607 bp, 17 predicted proteins | sample MGYA00242890_ERZ507896 | MGnify/ENA primary metagenome ERZ507896 (study PRJEB26167, sample SAMN06115508) | human gut metagenome | host: Homo sapiens | place: China:Qinghai | collected 2015-08-20... | reverse complement strand
GCATCGTCATTCGTATCCGCATAGAAGCAATTTTTGTCATCTGTGGGAATCGTCAGCCACGCTGTACTTAGTCCATGTTCTTTTGTCGTATTGTCATTGCTAATTTCTTCACCGGAAAAGATGATTGAACTATTTGAACTATATTTTTGGGGAATGTCAACATAATAAAGATTTTTGTTTGTACCATCTTTTACCAGCGTGCCGCTTTCGGATTCTACGCCGTCTCCTTTTATCCGAAAATAAATGGTCTCTTTATGGGCTTTGGGGATTGAATAGTCGCCGCCAGTATCATCCCTTCCTGTTGTTGGCAGCTTTGAGAAAGTAGCATCGTAATAGATGCGGAAAGAGTTTTCTCTACCCCATCTTACGTTGTCTGCGTCAGTATAGATAAAGCAGTCACTTGTTTCACTGTACATAAAGGATTCTTTATCATCACTAACAGATTCGTTATAGAAGTTATAGAATTTGCTGGATTTTTCTTTACCGTCCTCATCCCATGTAAACTGAACATAAGAGCATTCCACGTCTGGGATGGTAAAACCAACGAATTCTCCCTGAGGAACATCTTTAGCATCTGAGCCATCATTAACCAATGTTAATCCATTTTCACCAGAGATATAGAAATTTGCCTTTACGTTCGTTAAATTAGCTGTACTGCGGTTTTCGAACTTGATGGGTTTGTTTGCAAAGTGTTTGTGGCCCTCTAAAGTGGATGCGTCTGTCCATGTTCCATCTTCCGCATCATACATTTTGAGGTTGTAGTAACTAATAGCGTCACCAGATGTTACCAGTATCTCAGCTTTCCAATTTCCATCACTACCCCATAGCTGAATCTGAATCTTTGTAAAATTATTGCCCGAAGCATCAGTACAATTCCTCAATGCATAGATTGTGCGGCCATCACTTGTTTTGATGGTTGTTTTTTCCATTGGATGTGTACACCAATTACTGCTATTATCCATTTGCCCATTGAACTTAATAACATCTGTATCAGCAATTGTGTTACCATTAATTGTGTTACTACTATTTACTGCAAAGTAAACCGTGAATCCATCTGCCGCTTCCTGCTCACTAACTGTCTGCACGCTATCCACGCTTTTTGCGGCGTACATCTTCTGCGGCTGTTCGGTCGGTTCCGGGGTGGCGGTGGGGGTCACGGTCGGCACAGGGGTGGCCGTTGCGGTGGCTGCCGGTTCCGGGGTCGGGGTGGGTTCTGCCGTGGGCTCCGGCGTTTCGGTCGGGGCGGGCTGCTCCGGCCCGGCGCTTTGTTCCGGTTCCGGGGTGGCGGCGTTCTGCTCCGGCAGAGCGGTATCCTCCCCGGAGGCCGTTCCCGGCTCATCCTCCAGCAGCTCTACTTCGTCAGGTGCGTCGGGCAGAAGATCCACCTCGGCGTATACAGGCAGGGCCATTGCCATAACCAGGCAAGCGGTGACAAGCAGCGCTGTCAGCCGGCGCGCCCAACCTGTTGTGTTGTTTCCTGTTCTATTCAATCTGCTCACCCGCCTTTCGCGCTGGCTTGATGGAAGCACATTGTTCCACAGGGGATCCCTGTGGAACAGTAAAAGAAGCCAGCTTCTTTTACTTGCGCAACCGTTGCCATGTTGTTTTCAAAAAAAAACCGCATCGAGTTTTCTCATTGCGCATTTACTTTTTATTGTTAAAATATAGCACCTTTACACCAGAAAGGCAATACAATCCACGCAAATTCCTGTTTTTCAGCATTTTTACTGATTGCGCTTTCCTCCGATTATACAATATGTTCAAAGCCTTTGTATAATTTATTTCTAATTTTCTTTTTGGCAGCGGTCATTTTATATACTTTGACCGCGCGTTTTATGATTCTCTGCGCACGCAGAGCGCAACTTTGCAGCAAAATTCGCCTTTTTTGTTGCGTTTCCCTGTTTTTGCGCAATTATTTGTTTCGCATGCGCCTGTTTGCGGCGGGGCCTGGCGGCTGGGTGGGCGCCTTGTGGGAGGGATGGCAGGTTTGCGGCGCACGGTTCCCGTTTTTTTGCGGCGCGATGGATACACCGCGCCCCTGCAAACGGTTTGCGGTGTTTGCGGCGGCGGGTGTGTGTTTGGTGGATTGCATGCCCGCCAACGGGACGCCGTTCTCCCTTTACAACGGGGTGCGGGTTTGCTGCAGATATGCCATTCGCTTTTTTGTCCCCCCTGCCCCGCCCCTGATTCCCGGTTCCCCCCCCTTGCCGATTTCTATTTGCGCCAGCTCCTGAGGTGCATCTGAAAGCAACGAAAAAAGCGGATCTTTCGCAAGCACAAAATCCGGCTTCGTTTACTGAAACAGACGAGCTTTTTGACGTTTCAGACAGATCCCAGCTCCCAGCTTTCAATCTATCCTGTGTAAACTGCAACCCCTCACGCGCCATTCTGTGCGGCACTTACCTTATAATATAGTGGTGCTGCCCTGTGTAAATTTGCAACTGATCTATTTGAAGCAGCTGTGAGCTGTTGCAATTTTGCACAGGGTATTGCCCGCATTCTGTGCCGGACATTCCCGAAACGTGTTGGAAAAACGCACAGGATTGCCTTGTTTCCCTATGCCGCTTACCGTTGGAAAAACGCACAGGTTACCCCCGGAACAGTTGCAATTTTACACAGGGTATTCCCGCTCCCCTGCCCCGCCGTGACCCGCGTACCTGTTGGAAAACCACACAGGATAGGCCCGTTCCCCGTGTTGCAATTTACACAGGTTTGGCTGTTTTTGGCTTATTTGCAACTTTACGCAGGTTGCTTTCCGCACAGGAAAATGGTGGTGGAATGCACAGGCTGCAATTGGTTGAACACACAGGTTTGCGTTGTTAAATTACACAGGCTCTACCTATTACTAATATAAAACTAAACATCTAAGCAATAATAACAACCAGAGGTAAGCCGGGAGATGGGGGAGAACGGGAAAAAAGTGGTGTTGCCATTCCATCAGGTTACAGAACCCTGAAACAACAGGACAGAAAAGCACAATAAAACCCTGTGTAACCTGCACCCGGGCTGCAACCCCCACAGGATATATGGCAAACCACAACGCGGGTGTTGCATTTTGCACAGGGTAATGGCGGTGAAACCCTGTGTAAATTTGCAATTCTTGCGCTGGAAAACAGGATGTGCTATAATGTTTAGCATGATGTGCGTGACCACCCAGGATACAGCAACCGATACAGGAGGCCCCTGCTTATGGCGGCAAGTAAACAGAAAAAAGATGATCCGTTTGTCGTTACGTTTGAAGAACGCGGGGACCAGACCATCGTTCGCAAATCCAATGACCTTGTACAGATGACGCGCAACAACCTGACGCTGAGCCAGCAGCGCCTGATGCTGCATATTTTTTCGATGATTAAGCCGGAGGATACGGACCTGCCCTCTTATGAGCTGAGCATTTATGATTTTATCAAGATGACCGGCATGGACCCGCACAGCGGGGCGCTGTACAAGCAGGTGCGCAAAAATATTGAGGAGCTGGCCAACGCGCCCATCCAGTGGATCAAGAATAACGGAACTTCCACGGTGGAAACATTCCGCTGGATCGATAAAGTGCGCATTGATGAGGGCCGCGCGCGCATGACCATCACGCTGGACCCGGTGCTGAAACCGCACCTGGTGCAGCTGAAAACCCTGTATACCACCATGGATGTGACCTACACCATGCTGATGCGGTCCACCTATTCCATCCGCATTTACGAGCTGTGCAAGAGCTACCAGAGCCTGTACCTAAAAAAGAAAGCGGCCGGGGAACCGCTGGTGTGGAACCTGAGCATGCTGTATGAACAGCTTTCGTATACGGCCAACCGATGGTCGGATTTCCGCCGCCTGGCACTGGAAAAGGCAAAGGCGGAAATTAACGAAAAGACGGATATTATTTTTAATTACGAAGTGTACGAAAAAAAAGGGCAGAAGGTTCTTTCGCTGGTGGTAACGATTGACCCGGTGGATGATGCCGCCGCACAGGCCAACCTGGACAGCATCAACAGCACAGTGCGCAAAAAGAGCAAAAAGAAGGGCCGCCCCACCGTGGCGATTGAGGATTCGCTGCTGGATGACCCCAGTGTGATCACCTTTGATTATGTTTCGGCACCGGAAACAACGATCCCCTATTCCTTTGGACGCCACCGCACCGAGCTGCGGGAGGAAATTGTTGTGAAAGCGCGCATGGATCAGCTGCGCGCGGAGATTACGCCCGAAGAGCTGCACGCGGTGGAAGTGATCATTGATGTGTTGGCAGATGCCTGCTGCACCATCCAGGCAGGCGATGGCGAGCAGGACGGCGGCAACAAAACGGTATTTGGAAAGATGAATGCCATCATCCTGGATTGCGGCGGGCTGACCAGTTGGCTGGCCGGTGTGGCACCCCGCTATGCACAGGAGATCATTCCCCGGTCGCAGACGATGCGCAGCCCGGCGCGGTACCTGAACAAGGTGCTGCGCGAGGATATGGATAACTATCGCATTTATATTTTCCGCAAGGCAAAGCCGGCAGCCGAACCCAAAGAGGAGCTGTTGGAAGCGGAGTACCATGTGATGGACGAGCCGGTGCAGCAAACGATGCCGGAGCCTGAGCCGCCCAAGGTAGAGCTGATTCCCGAAACGATTGTAAAACGGCAGGATATGCGAAAAGAGTTTGCAAAGTTTGTAGATGATGGATACCTGGAAAAGACGTTGACGAGCGGCCAGCGCGGCGCTTACCACGAAATTTACCGCCACCTGGCAGCGCGGTGCGTGCCATCGCCTTCCAGCCTGCGCAATGGGCTGAAAGACGAAATGCGGCTGCATTACCTGGCCTGCATGAATGAAGTGATTGAAAAGTATGGCAGCCTGACCCCGTTGATGGAAGCTATGGCGCATGAACTGGACTTTGATGTGTTTTGGGCAAAGGCCGCCAAGGACCCTAACGTGAATAACCCGATGGGGCTGTTCTACCACATTATTGAAGAACGCGCGCTGAACCCGATCGGCACCATAATGAACGACCAGGCACAACGGCAGAAGGCTGCCGCCAAGGAAAAAGGTGAAAAAGATAAGTGGCACAACGAAAGCTGGATGGATGCTTTTGAGGAAGATATCCCGGATGACAGCGAAGAGTAATTGAGATGAAGCGGAGCGGAACATCCGGGAGCGCTATTATAATAAGGTAAACAGCGGCTGGCAGATTGCTGGCCGCTGCTTTTTTGTTGGGGTGCAGCTGAGAAATGGAAATATCCGGCGTTTTTTGATTTCAGATACATCTTGGAATAATAGGTGAGAATGAAGGTGCGTGAGCGGGAATGCCTGGATGAAGTGAAGAAGGATGGGAAGGAAAAGCGGCAGAGAAAAAGCGTGAACAGCAACGAAGAGATGCCTGCATAATATTCGTCAAAATATCCGTTGACACACGCGAAGCATATGATATAATAGAAACTATAACAGCAACGAAGAGATGCCGCACGGCATGGGGGTGGCCATTTTTGCAACCCGCGGTTAAGGCAACACCGCACAATTCCCGCCTTACGGCTTAAGCACCGCTCCGGCAGCTGCGGCACGGCATCTGCGTTGCCAAAATGCTCGATAATGTCGGGTTGCGGTACCCGCATCGTGCTTCGGGGGCAAAAGCCCCTCGCACTCTGCGACCGCTGCCCCTGCTTCGGTTCGCTGTTTCCGCCACTGGCGGCGCTCACCTTTGCAGCATCCAGTATTATCTGCGCTTTTGGCTTGGCATCTGCCGCACCTCACTCGCCGTATCGGCACTTAGAATTATGCGGTATTGCCTTAGATTAAGATACCGGCGTGCGGTACCGCAAAAAGAACCGAACAAAAGCCAAAGATTAACCGACAGCAACGAAGAGATGCCTACACAAAGGCGCTCGCAAGGAGGAAAACAATGGGATATTGTATCTCAGTCTGCATTGAAAAAGGCGGCGTGGGAAAAACCGTTACCGTCTGCAACCTGGCGGCGTTGATGGCGCAGGACGGCAAACGGGTGCTTGTTGTGGATATGGATGCCCAGGGCAACTGTACCTATACCCTGACGGGCGCCCGTGTAACCGATAATACTTTTGACCGCGCTGGCGTGTATGATATGTTCCGTGCCTATGGCATCAGCGGCACGCAGAACTATATTTCCCGCACGCAGTTTGATAATATTGATATAATTCCGGCAAATGGCAACACCCCAATGGCGGCCAAGCAGCTGCAAATCCTGGAACAGTCCGAAAGCACCAGTATCAATATGTTTTTGGCCATGTGCCTGGCACAGGTTGCCAGCGAATACGACTTTGTTTTGATCGATACCCCGCCGTCCCGCGATGTAATGGTGACCAACGCCCTGATGGCCAGTGACTTTGTGCTGATCCCCTGCGTGTGCGATGACTACAGCCGTGACAGTGTGTACCGCACTGTGGCCATGTGCCAGCAGTTGGAGCACGATGAGGGCGAAAAAATTGATGTTTTGGGCATTATCCTGACTATGGTGGAAAAAACTGCCCTGACCGAAGTGATCCGCAATGAACTGCGGGAAAGCCAGCTGGGCAGCAAGCTGTTTGCTGCCGAAATCCGTAAGGGACAGGCTGTAAAGGATAGCACCCGCCTTGGTGCGCCGGTTGTGCTATGTGCACGCAGCAGCAACCCGGCAAAGGATTATGCAAAGGTGTATGCCGAGCTGAAAACGCGCGTTGAACAGGAGGCAGAGTGATGGCAAGCAAACTGGACCGACTGCAGAAGAAAGGCTTTAAAGTAAACGAAGCAGCGTTAAGTAAGATCGCACGCGGCGACCAGGAACCGGGCGGTGAATACAGCGAGATCAATATCAATGATATTGAAGAAAACCCGGATAATGCCCTTTACCGTGAGCTGGATACCGAGGAAGATATTGCGCTGCTGGCCGATGATATCCGCCGCGCGGGGCTGCTGCACAACCTGGTTGTGTTCCCTAAGACCGGTGTTGGCGGAAAATATGTGCTGCTTTCCGGCGAGCGCCGCCTGCGTGCGCTGCGCCTGTTGGTGGAGCAGGATAAACGCGAGCAGGAAGAGAAGCAGCTGATACAATAGATAATATTGTTAATATTAATAATGCACTTGCGAATGGAAGATTCAGATATGTGTTTGACAGATGTCTTGAACTTGGAAATGATTCAGTGCTTGTAAAATTATCTCTGCTTGAACAGTATAATGAGGATTTACAAGACTTTGAGAATGCTGCTAATGCAGTTGGTTATAAACGTATAGTGAAAAACAGTGATTACATTCTTTACCATATTGAAACACCTGACAACTGGGGAGTTATCAGCAGTTACAGAGCAGTTGCGATAGGTTCTGGGGCAGCAGCAATATCAATGCAGTTCCCTGCGGTTGAAACAGCAGATTCTCCTAATCTTAATGATTACACATATGAAGAACTGGCGGAATATAAAGAGGTGTTCCTGAATGGTTTTACATATGATGATAAAGAAACAGCAGAAGACATTGTGCTACGCTTAAGCAGAGCAGGTGTCAAGGTGATTATATATGCCGATGGCATACCACAGGATAAGCGTACTCACAGTCAGAATTTTCTTGGCGTAACATGCAGTTCGATAACATTTCACAATGGATATCCGGATATGGATACAAGAATTGGAACGATATATCCAGATATGTTTCCACAGGGACATACTACATGGAATACAGTGTATCTTGATGGACTTGATACTGTGTGGGGAACTTTTTATGATAATGGATTGAATCTCGATTTTTATGGGACTGTGAAGAACGACAATATTATAATGACTGGCCTTAATCTTACATATTTCTATAGTCTGACTGATGACGTATCTGTTGGACAGTTGCTTAGTAATATGAGTGGTATATCATCAGAGGAACTTCCAGACAGAAAGATAGTTCCTTTAAAGGTGGAATACGGAAACAATGAGATTACAATTACATCTAATAATGATAATGTTAATACAACACTTGCATATCACGATATATTCAGCTCTTCATCGGATATAACACATAGGAATAATCTTATGTATGTGAATAAGGGAACAACTGTTATTAAGATGAGTTATCCGTATCTGTGGCAGGGGGCTTTAGTTAGTACTGCAGGAGTTGTGTTAATGGTTGTGTGGCTGATTGTTAAAAGAAGAAATAACAATTAATTTTACAACAAATTTGTTGACATATTTATAAAAAAGAATACTCTATATATAGAAAATGTATGGAGGTGGTAAATGTGGCAATAGCAACTAATATTCTACAATGTCTGATTCCAATTTCTCAATTTAATAAAGGTCAGGCTTCAAAGATATTTGACAGACTTCATGATGAAAAGGAGCTGATTGTTTTGAAGAATAATCAGCCATCAGCAGTTATTCTGTCACCAGAGGAATATACAAGGCTAACGGAGATTGAAGAGGATTATTATCTTCTGATTGAAGCTAATAAGCGCATTGAAGATAATGGCAATAAAAAAACGGTTTCTATGGATTATGTTATGAGAAATCTTGGTATAGACGAAAAAGAGCTTGAAAATGCGGAGGATATTGATATCGAATGATATGGGGGATTGAGTTTTTACAGGAAGCAGAGAAGGATATGAAAAGGCTCGACCATTCCGTTCAGATTCAGGTTATGAAAATAATTGTTATTTCAGCGCGTACTGATGAGCAGGTTTATAAAGAAGCATCAAAAAGAAGAAAAGAACATAATATTTAACACAAACGCACCGGGAGCATGTTAGAGATACATACTCCTGGTGCGATTCATTTATGCGCAATTAATTAAAATATTCTTACCGTATAAAAAGATATGCCGTATATCCCACATACATAAGAATACATGCAGCACCTTCCAATCTGCTCATTGTCTTCTTGGTATATGCGAAGAGAAATAATACAATTCCACTGGCAAGAAGTATGATACAGTCAATAAGTGATTCAGAAAGAACGTGAAGAGGCTGTATCGCAGCAGACATTCCTAAGATAAATAATATATTAAATATGTTAGAGCCGATTGCATTGCCAAGCGCAAGTCCGCTGTCACCTTTCCTTGTGGCAACTATAGAAGTTACAAGCTCGGGCAGGGAGGTTCCGATTGCAACTATTGTAAGACCTATGAAATTCTGGCTTACACCAAAGTTAGCAGCTATGATACAGGCTTTATCTACAACAAGATTACCACCGAATATTACAGCTATAAGACCACCGGCAATATAAAGCAGACTCTTAGGCAGAGGCATTATTTTACAATCCTCAGCTTCTTCCCTGTTTTTAAGTGCTGATATTATCATGCATGTGATGTAAGCTGCCATTCCGGCAAGGAGAATAATGCCTTCAATTCTTGAAAGTCTGCCATCAATAAACATAAAGCAAAGAATAGCAGTTATTATGATATTAACAGGCATATCACGCTTGAGAATGTCACGGTTAGTAGAAAATCCTGCTATAAATGCACAGATACCTACAACGACAAGACCATTAAATATGTTAGAACCAACAACATTGCTGATTGCAATGTCATTACTGCCAGAAAGGGCAGCGTTAATACTAACAGATGCCTCAGGGGCACTGGTTCCCATTGCAACAATGGTAAGTCCTATGATAACGCTTGGTACTTTAAGGATTTTGGCAAGGGAAGAACTTCCCTCCACGAAGAAATCCGCGCCTTTTATTAATAGCACGAAACCGATGAGTAGTAACAAATATTCCATAATAAGCTCCTTTCTTGCGATAAAGGAATGGAATGATATAAAAAGAGACCTTTATCGCATCAAAAATGAATTGATAAAAGTCTCGTTAATTGTAATAATAACCGGCTGTTCAGCGTGATGACGATTACTATTGCACCGGATACGATGCTAACTACTCCCTCTTATTAACATTATACTAATATATATATATAAATGTGTCAATTAAATATTATAATTCAGATTATTTTTTACAGAGTGATATAAAATACTCATGAATTCTTGTGTCACCTGAAAGTTCAGGGTGAAATGCAAGACCAATCTGGTTATTATATTGAACAGCAACAATTCTGTCATCAACAGCTGCAAGAACATCAACATTATCATTAACTGATGAAATGTATGGTGCACGGATAAATGTCATTGGAAATTCATCAAAGCCCTTCATAGCAGCATTTCTTACAAAGCTTCCTAACTGTCTTCCATATGCATTTCTTTTTACAGTGACAGGCAGAGTTCCAATATGTATACTGTTGTCATTGTCAATGTGTCCGGCTAAAAGAATCAGACCGGCACAGGTTGCAAGTGTTGGAAGGCCATCTGCTATTGCAGACTTAATTGTATCAAGCATATCCAGCTTTCTTAGAAGCTGTCCCTGAACAGTGCTTTCACCGCCCGGAAAGATAATTCCGTCAATGCCATCAAGGTCTTTTCTTTGACGTATTTCAACTACTTCATGTCCGATTTTTTCAATGATATGTTCATGCTCAATGAATGCACCCTGCACAGCAAGTACGCCTATTTTCATATTATCTGCCTCTTTCTTCCATGATTATCTGGATTTCACTAGGATTAATACCAACCATGGCTTCACCTAAATCTTCTGATAATTTAGCAATAAGTGAAGCATCTGTGTAGTTAGTAACAGCCTGAACGATAGCAGAAGCTCTCTTTGCAGGATTTCCAGACTTGAATATACCGGAACCTACAAATACACCTTCAGCACCTAACTGCATCATAAGTGCAGCATCTGCAGGAGTAGCAACACCGCCGGCAGCAAAGTTTACTACAGGAAGCTTTCCATTATCATGTACATAGAGAACCAGGTCATATGGAACCTGTAACTGTTTTGCTTCCTCGAAAAGCTCATCATTTCGCATAGATGTTATCTTTCTGATTTCAGAATTCATCTTTCTCATGTGGCGTACAGCCTGAACAACATCCCCGGTACCAGGTTCGCCCTTTGTTCTTATCATGGAAGCACCCTCATTGATTCTTCTTAATGCTTCTCCTAAATCTCTTGCACCACATACGAAAGGTACTTTGAACTGGGTTTTATCAATATGATATATATCATCAGCAGGAGATAATACTTCGGATTCATCAATATAGTCGATCTCAACTGCCTGTAGAATCTGTGCTTCAACAAAATGACCGATACGGCATTTTGCCATAACAGGAATACTTACAGCATCCTGAATACCTTTTATCATCTTAGGGTCGCTCATACGCGAAACGCCACCGGCAGCCCTGATATCAGCAGGGATTCTCTCAAGTGCCATAACAGCACACGCGCCAGCGGCCTCTGCAATCTTAGCCTGCTCGGGAGTAGTAACATCCATGATTACGCCGCCCTTTAACATCTGTGCAAGACCTTTGTTTAATTCATATTGTGAATTTGTTGTCATAACTGACCTCCTTGAAAATGAATTTTATGAATTGATTTTCACATATAATATTGCACAACTGGTCATAAAGGAATATCCAATTTAATAAAAATGTCGCATGCCAGTATAAGGTCAGAATAGATCAGGAATATGGTCAGATGAAAACTGATTATAAAAAAATTGTCGAATTATGTCGTACGAAAACTGTCAGTCTGATTAGTAATCAGCAGCTTTTTGTATTATAATAGAACATATTTTAAAAATATGTAGGAGAGGGAAAGTAAGTGCGTAGGATTAAAAGCTTTTTGATTATAATATGTCTGCTAAGCATATATACAGCTTTTTTATATGGGTGTGAAAAAAAAGAAAGGTCAGACAGCCACAATAATGAGGTTGGATTGCCGGAAATAGTCATAGGAAGTGACAACTATCCGCCATATAATTATGTCGATACAGATGGCAATGCTACCGGAATTGATGTTGAGCTTGCTACGGAAGCATTTAAAAGAATGGGCTATAAGGCCAGATTCATATATATTGACTGGGAGGATAAGAAGAATCTTCTTGCTGACAGAACAATTGATTGTGCATGGGGAAGCTTTAGCATGGATGGCAGGGAGAATGAATACAGATGGGCAGGACCTTATATGATCAGCCGTCAGGTTGTTGCTGTGAATATGGAAAGTGATATATATTCTCTTGAGGATTTGGAAGGAAAGACGATTGCAGTACAGACTACAACAAGACCTGAGAAGATATTTCTTAGCAAGACTGATGAGCGTATCCCGGCTATAAGGTCATTAATAGCTTTGCAGAAAAGAGAACTTATATATCCTTTTTTAAGCAAAGGCTATGCAGATGCTCTGGCAGCTCATGAAACTGCAATATGCCAGTACATGGAAGATTATAATATTAAGTTCAGGATTCTTGACGAACCATTAGAGACAGTAGGACTGGGAGTAGCATTTGACAAAAATGATGACCGTGGGATAGAGAAGCAGCTTACAGAAATTCTTAACCAGATGAGGAATGATGGTACAGAGAAGAAGATAATCAGCAGATATATTTCTGATGCTGATAAATATCTGGAGGTGGACAGTTATGGGAAATAATACCATTACCAGAAAGAAAAGAAAAAGAATATGGCCGATTGAGATTATAGCAGGTCTGTTTATAATGATGATTGTGTTTTTTATTGCTGTAAATGTTGATATAAAAACTACACAGGAAACACTTTCAGATACTGCGCATTATATCAATGAACAGTGCAACAGCTTTACAAGACATAATCTTGCGTCAGAAACCAAGAGCCTGCTCAGGGTAATTGAAAGTGCGCAGCAGATAAAACATAATATCACATATGAACGCAGCCTTTCAGATAAAGATATATTTACAGAAGAATTTATCAAAAAGAATATGCAGGAATGTTATCTGACGGCAGTTATAATCATGGATTCAAAAGGTAATCTTATAGCACAGGAATATACAGATGAATATGGTGCAGATGAGCTTAACGAATATCTTGACAGTACTTCACTTATTGATGTTGTTGATAATACTGAAAAAACATACGCAATAAGAATTGACTGTGAAGATGGTTCATATGTTGACCTTGCAGCATGTGGTATGGCGGATTCAAGTGGGATAGTTGTTGTTTATTACCACACACCGTCAGAGTATGTTAATAATTACAATCTTTCATTTACACATATATTATCAGGTTATGATGACAGGGAAGATGGAAAGATTGTTGTTACAAAGGGAAATCAGATAATAGCGTCTAATGATGACAGTATGGTTGGTGAAGATGTTGACAAATATAATGTAATTAAGAAGATAAAGGAGACCGGTGCAAGTGGAAAAATAGTACATGCTGATAGTAACAGAAGGTGGGGCTCGCATAATTATGGTCTTATGGAACGTGGCAGAGATTATTATGTATATGTTTATATGCCGGAAAGAAATGTTTTTAAGACAACACCAAGAAATATGCAGTATACATTTGTTGCCTATATGTTTGCTGTACTTGTGCTTAATATGATGCGCTGGAAAACGGTTCAGGGATATGAGCGTGAACAGTATGAAATGCAGCAGCGGTATGCAAAGACACTGCAGGAAAAAAATGAACAGCTACAGGAGGCAGTACGCCGAGAGGAAAAGGCTAATGCTGCTAAGACTGATTTCTTATCAAGAATGACACATGATATAAGGACGCCGCTTAATGGCATAATCGGATTGTTAAGAATTGATGAGAGCCATAAAGAAGATACAGATATGATTAATACTAACAGAAAGAAAATGTCAATAGCTGCTAATCATCTTTTATCACTTATTAATGACATTCTCCAGATGAGTAAGTTAGAGGATGGCCAGATTGAGCTTTCAAGAGAAATTGTGGATCTTAACAAGCTTGCAAAGGATATTATTACTATAGTTGAACAGCGTGCCTCAGATTCAGGTGTCAATCTTAAGTATGACAAGGTTGCAGGAAAAGTTATGTATCCATATGTATACGGAAGTCCTCTGCATTTACGCCAGTTATTTTTAAATATATATGGTAACTGCATTAAATATAATAAAGCTGGAGGAAAGGTTTCAACATATTTTAAATGTATTGGAACACAGGATGGAATTGTTACATATGAATGGACTGTTACTGATACGGGAATTGGCATGAGTGAAGAATTTCTTGAACATATATTTGAACCATTTGTACAGGAAAAGACTGATGCCAGAAGTGTTTATCAGGGAACAGGACTTGGGATGGCTATTGTTAAGAGCCTGGTTGACAAAATGAATGGAACAATTAGTGTCACAAGCAAGGAAGGGGAAGGCTCAACATTTGTAATCAGAATTCCTTTCGAGATTGCAAGCAAAGTTGAAGAAACGAAGGTCGATAAGGAAAAGAGCAGTAATGATATTTCGGGAATTAAGATTCTGTTAGCAGAGGATAATGAACTTAATGCTGAGATTGCACAGACTCTTCTGGTGGATGAAGGCGCTAATGTTACTGTTGTCAGTGATGGTGAGCAGGCTGTCAGGGAATTTACAAGGTGTGCACCACATACATATGATGTGATTCTTATGGATATTATGATGCCAAAGCTTGACGGAATTGCAGCGACCAAAGCTATAAGAGCTATGGAAAGACCTGATGCTGTGGAGATTCCGATAATTGCAATGACAGCCAATGCATTTGAGGAGGATGCCAGAAAATGTGTTGAAGCCGGAATGAATGCACATCTGTCGAAGCCTTTACAGATGGATGTTGTAGTTGGTACAATTGCAGAGTATTATAAAAGATAATTATGCAGGATAAAGGAGCCTCTGCATAATACAATAACTGATAAAAGGGGATAGCTATGATATGTAGTAATTGTGGAGCAGATATAGGAGATAACGAGACAGCATGCCCATATTGTGGTGCTATGCAGTATGAGAATTCTGAACAGAAGTACATGAAAGACCTGTACAATCTGAATGAAGGAATGGAGAAGCTGGATAAGAATACCAGAAAATACATCATAAAAAGTACAATGAAAAGTGTAGGTATAGTATGTGCGGCAATAGCGGCAGCAGTTCTTGCCGGAAGTATGTTTGGATATGGTTCATATAAGAGCATGTATAATTCTTCACACAACAGGAAAGAGATACACCAGTCATTAGATTGGTACAATAATAATATAGGTGAACTTAATTCATTATATGAAAAGCGGGACTATGCAGGCATTTCAGAACTGACAGATAGTTATAAGGGCAGTTCAAGTGTTTTGGAAAAGTGGAGTCATTACAATTTTTTTAACATTTATGATTATTATTATAAAAGGGTGGCAGACATCTACATTATGGTTAATAAAGGCGAAAAACTGAGTGATTATCAGTTTGGAACAGGCTTTGAAGAGTCACTTGACATGATATATTTCATTAATAATAAAAACGGATATAATTACCGTAGGTATGAGGGCTGTACGGCAGAAGAAAAAGAAACTGTGGACGGCTGGGTTGCAGAAGCACAGAATTATCTTAAGAATGTTGCAAAGGCGACGGACAAAGAAATTAATGATATGCTTAATAAATTGTATCAGAATGGCTATTATGATTACAAGATTGGAAAGAGCTACGAAGAGTCATTTTATAAAAAATATAATGAGGGAGGGAACAACTGATGAAATGTAATAATTGCGGCGCACCTATACAGATGAATCAGAAGTTCTGTCCTAATTGCGGCTCACCAAATGTGGAATTTAAGAAGCATATTGATGATATGGAACAATATAATAAAAAGTTTAACAGCACGCGTTCCAAAGTAATTGGTAACAGCAAATGGTTTGTGAAATATATTGCACCAATAACAGCTCTTGTTATAACAATGACTGCACTTACACTGGCTATTATTGGTAAAAATTCAATGATTGGATACGATATAGCAAGAAAAAATCAGCAGAAATATTATTCATCCCATAGTGATGAAATCCAGACAAAACTAAAGCTTCTGTTAGAAGCAGGAGACTATGCAACTCTGTACAGTATGGATTATGTGGGAGATTGTTCAATAAAGGATAATGATGATAAATACGCATGGAATGATTTTTACAATGTTGCAGGTGATTATGTGTATATAAGAAAAGGGATAATAAGTATGATGGAAAGGAATAATTCATCATATTATGGCGACGAATATATGAATACGATTTCAAGGGCTGTTGCGGATATGGAAGATATTGTCAGCAGACGTTTAAATTTATCGTATCATAGTGTATCGAAAGAAAGTATTAAGTATATAAATGATATATATGAAAAATCACATGAACTGTTAAAGGCATACTGCAATCTGACAGATGAGGACATAGCCGGACTTCCTGATATGTCACAGGCAGATATACTTACACTCATTACAAGGAGGAGCTTTGAATGAGAAAAAAGAAGAAATTTAATATATCACTTCTGGCTTATGTGTTGTGTGCAATTATGATTATTAGTATAATACCATGTATTGCTGATATATCAGGTGATGTATTCAGAGGAAAGGGAAGACTGTCGGGCTATGAAGAAGACAGTCTTTATAATGATTTTATAGAAAATAATTATGAAGGGCTTCTTGAAAAGACAGAATATAACACAGGCATAGGCAAAGATATTGATAAAGATACGCAGGACTACTATACATTTGCCATTGCATATAAAAAAGCTGTTGATTACAGGGTGTATGTGAATAATGGAGAAAATGAGAAAGCAGAACAGGTGGTTAAAGATATAGATAATGCACAGTTTAATAATGTGCTGTTTAAGGAAGCACTTGAAAATGTAAAAAATATATATATTAGTAACGGACTGTCACAATAATGTGTTAATGTAATTGACTTTAAAAGAAAGATAACGAAGATAAACAGAGGATGATGAAGATGAGTAACACAGGAAGGAATAATATCATGACCGACAGGGTGTCATATTATTTTAAATCCCAGTGGAATATACTTCTGATAATAACGATATCTGGTCTTATATACAATCTCGGACTTCTTGCAGGTCCGTGGTTTGAAGGAAGAATGACAGGCTGTCTTGTTAATATACTTGGTGGAAAATCAACATTTACAGATATGCTTATTCTTGTAATATGTTATGTGATTGCAATTGCAGTAGTGCAGATATCAAGGTATATAAAAAGATTCTATGTAAGAAGATTCGCTAATAATGTTAATAAGAACATGAAAGAGGTTTTGTATAACAGCCTTGTACATAAGAGCAGACCACAGTCACAGGAAGAAGGAGCGGGAGATATTCTTACCAAGGCTATCCTGGATGTTGATGATTGTGCTGAAGGGATGAGGAAGTTCACGACTGAGATATTTGATACGGGTGTTGCACTTGCAGCATATGCAGGAATGCTTCTTTTCTATGACTGGAGACTTGGGCTTATATGTATGATATTCCCGCCAATATCTTATATCATTGCAGAGAAGATGAAGGCTGTTGTACAAAAGACAGGTGCAGAATATAAGGTACAGTCAGGAAGACTTAGTGCGGCAACGCTTGAAAGAGCAGAAAATGCGGTTACATATCGTGTATATGGCTGTGAGCAGGAAAGAAAACAGGCGTATGAAGATAATCTTACAGCCTATGAAAAGTCGGCAGTAAGGGCTAATATATGGGGAACAGCATTTCCTCCGATATACAAGGTTATAGCACTTGCCGGAGTTATATTTATATTATATTTTGGAAGCAGAAATGTTCTGGGAACAGGCTGGAAAGAATGGGATATTGCTATTTTAGCTACATATGTATCATGCTTTGCAAAGCTTTCTAAGAAGTCCTCACATGCAGCAAAGCTGTTTAATGCAGTACATAAGGCACAGGTGTCATGGAAGAGAATCAAACCATTTATGAAGCATGAGAATTATGAAAATGCTGATAACGGTGTAAAGTGTGACTCACTTGAAGTAAAAGGACTTACATTTGCTTATCCGGGAGGTTCTGATATATTTGAAAATGTAACATTTGAAGCAGAAAAAGGCAGCATCATCGGTGTTACAGGTTCTGTTGCATGTGGTAAATCAACTCTTGGAAAGGTGTTTTTATGCGAATATCAATATAAGGGAAGCATTAAGATTGCCGGCAATGAACTTTCAGAACTCGATGATGCAAAAAAAGCAGGGCTTGTAGCATATCTTGGACATGATCCGGAACTGTTTAACGATACAGTTAAGAATAATATTCTGATGGGTGATGATGAGGATGTGGCTAAGCTTCTTAGGGCAGTGTGTTTTGACAAAGAAGTAAATGAGATGGAAAACGGACAGGACACTTATGTTGGGAATACAGGTGTGAGACTGTCAGGAGGACAGGCACAGAGGCTTGCACTGGCAAGAACGCTCTGCCATAAGAAACCATTGCTTATATTAGATGACCCATTTTCAGCTCTTGATAAAGAAACAGAAAGAAAGGTATTTGCTAGTGTTAAAGAATACACTAAGAATTGTATTGTGATTCTTATTTCACACAGATTATATCTGTTTCCAAAGATGGATAAGGTTATATGGATGGAGAACGGAAAAGCCGTAGTCGGTACACATGATGAGATTATGAATAAATGCCCACAGTATGCGGCTCTTTATAACGAACAGAGGGGAGGAGCATCTGATGAAAAATAAAAGTGTTGGCAGAGTTATATTAAACACAATAAAAGAAAAGTGGCTGCTTACAGCAGGAATTGTAATTACTGTTGCTGGTGCAATTGTGACAGCATTGTTTCCGCCACTTATTCTGGCTGGGATTATTGATACAGTTACATCAGGTACAATGCCGGCATTGTATATGATTATCATGTATTTCGGATTTCTTCTTATAACAGGTCTTATGGAGAGTGCAAGAGAGACTTTTCTAACAGTATTCGGACAGAAGATTACACATTCATTAAGAAGTGCGTTGATGGATAAGTACAGCTGTCTTACAACAGGTGGTCTTACAAGTCAGGAACCGGGAACTGTTGTTTCAAGATTCGTTGGTGATGCTGATACAGTTGAGAATCTGTTTACATCAGGAATTATCAGTATGTTTGCTGATGCCTGCAAGATAATAAGTATAGTTGCTGTTATATGGTTTAAGAATAAAGGACTTGCCATTGTGCTTCTTGTTATTCTTCCATTTCTGTTCATATTCACAAGAATTGTGCAGAAGAATATGCTGGCAGCACAGATTGAGAACAGAAGAGCTGTAGGAAGAGCATCAGGACATGTGCCGGAAACTCTTCACAACATAAGAACAATACATACACTTGGCAAGGAAAATTATATGGCAGAAAGATACGATGAATATATATGTGAAAGTTACGCAGCAGTTGAGAAAACTAATTTCTATGATGCAGTATATTCACCTGTAATTCTTACTCTCAATGCAATTGTTGTTGCTGTGGTAATGCTTTTTTCAGCATCAGGTAACCAGACAGTGCTTGCATTTTTTGGCATGTCAGCAGGTACAGCAGTTGCGGTAATTAATTATATTTCACAGATATTTGCTCCTGTTGAGAGCCTTGGTATGGAGATTCAGACTATACAGTCAGCAATAGCCGGAGTACACAGAATTAATGAATTTTTCGAGATGGATGAATTATCAGTTAAGAAGGATTCATACATTGCAGACAATACAGCCATGGAAGCTGACAGTGATGTGCTTGTTGATTTTAATAATGTAACATTCGCTTATGATGATAAAAATGTTGTGGAAAACTTAAGTTTTAGTATTAAAAAAGGCGAGCAGGTTACTCTGTCGGGAAGAACAGGTGCAGGAAAGAGTACAATATTTAAGCTCCTTCTAGGACTTTACGAGCCGGATAATGGAAGCGTATTGATTGCAGGTCAGAAGGTTACAGCTATTCCGGATAGTGGAAAGAGAAAGATATATGGATATGTTGAGCAGACATTTCATATGGTTCCTGGAACTGTCAAAGACCAGATAACACTGTATGATGTATCAATTACTGATGAAGATGTAATTGAAGCAGCTAAGGCAGCAGGTATTCATGATGCAATTATGGAACTTGACAATGGATATGATACTATATGCAAGCCGGAAGATTTCTCACAGGGACAGTGGCAGTTATTATCAATTGCAAGGGCTGCAGCAGCAAAGCCTGAACTGCTTATGCTGGATGAGATAACAGCTAATCTTGATGCTGATACTGAGAAAAATGTGCTTGATGCATTAAACAGGGTAAGCAGGAACAGGACTGTTATATCAATATCTCACAGAGCTAATGCACAAATGGGAAGAATTATAGAAATTGCCTGATTTTGTAAGTACTTTTCACTGGCTTATTATTTAGGAAAGAAGTATAATGAATAAACATAGAATGTTCTAAAGAGAAAGCTGGTAATATATAATGAAAAAAGCAATAATGAAGTATTTATTAATTGGTTCAGTATGTGTGCTGTTTGCTGTACTGGGGATGGTTACATATAAGAAATCGCAGGAAAATAAAATTGTATTTACAATTTCTGACAAAATCTGCGTACCATATGGTGATAATATAGATATATCGAACATGCAGGTGATTAAAAATCAACATTTACATGAAAAGAAAAATAAAACACATATAACTGTTGAAGGAGATGTTAATACAAGAAAAATAGGCGACTATGATATTGATGTTATAGTAAGAAAAGGAAATAAAAAAGCATCTAAAAAGATTGTTGTTGAGGTAGCGGATAAGGAAGCTCCTGTTATTGAACTTTCAGGTGATATCGAAATGACAATTGAGGCTGGAACGCAGTTTGAAGAACCCGGATTTAGTGCAGATGA
>ENA-UEPJ01002202-UEPJ01002202.1-human-gut-metagenome-genome-assembly--contig:-NODE-2202-length-20727-cov-6.989685_pt1 | contig 20727 bp, 33 predicted proteins | sample MGYA00242890_ERZ507896 | MGnify/ENA primary metagenome ERZ507896 (study PRJEB26167, sample SAMN06115508) | human gut metagenome | host: Homo sapiens | place: China:Qinghai | collected 2015-08-20... | reverse complement strand
TTTGAGTTGTCGGATATAGATAAAATCGGTGAATCATTATTTCTCACCCGTGAAGAAGCTGAGAAGAAGTTGGAGGATATTCAAAATGACAAGACCTGAGATTACAGCAAAACTATCAGCAATGATCGAAAAGAAAATCAATCCTCACAATGATCCACGTATTTATTGGGCTAAGGAAGTGACATTCGATTATTCAACAGATCATGCGGTAAGGGTAGATTATATGCGGTTCGTGCCGGTGAATAATAGCGTGTCCGGAATAGAAAAAGGTGACTGCTATTGTTATGAGGTTAAATCATCAGCTGAAGATTTTCACTCTGGTCATGGGCTGAATTTTGTTGGTGATTATAACTACCTAGTTATGCCGACAGATGTATACGCTGCGGTATCCCTTGAAATTCCACATTATGTAGGAATATATGTACCGGAAGCAAATGATCTTACATGCATCAAAAAAGCAAAGCGAAGAAATCGGACAAGGCCTGTATCTGAAATACTCTTGATGATGTTCCGGTCTGCGAATAGGGATTATAGAAAAGCAGTAAAACAGTTGAAGGAGATGAAGAATGAATAAATGTTGCGCTAGCCAAGACGGTATATGTAGAAACGCTATCCTATTCGGAACTAAATGTGACGGATACAAAGAAAGATGCACGCTGAGACCAGCTTATAGCACTCTTGAGCGAATAGCGAAAAATTATCAGCATAGATTAAGAAAAAAGTTTGGAGCGGAGGATTAACAAAATGGAAAAAGCAAGTATTCCTGTTGGAGTTCAAAAGGAAATTGTAACGGAATTAGAACAGATTTTTAGAATCGTAGATGACAAGCCATATTTTGAATTAAAATACAAGAAAGTTGGCGAGGATTATTACCACGTAGGATATAGTTCATATGATTTCCATAATGTTCTGAAATGGAAAGAAGAATATTTTGAATTAGTAAAGGAGAATTATAAAGAAACAATCAAAAAATTAAGATACCCGGAACTTCCAGACGGATTAGTTATGGTTGATTTAGAAACTAGACAAGAAGCTATTAAAGCACTTGAGAAGCAGATTCCGAGGAAAGTGAACAACTTGAGCGAAACATATTTAGACTTCGGAGTAGGCAAAAAAATAAAAGTTGGTGCTTGCGGTAACTGCCCAAATTGTAATTACAACATAGATATTGTTAGTAAATACTGTACTAGATGCGGACAGAAATTAGATTGGAGAGAAGAGGAATAGATAAATGGCTCAGAAGCGAATGTTTACAATGAAAATCGTTGACAGTGATGCATTCCTGGAGATGCCGTTGTCAACTCAGTGCTTATATTTTCATCTTAACATGAGAGCTGACGATGATGGATTCATTGGAAATACAAAAAGAATAATGAAAATCATAGGAGCAAGTGAAGATGACCTGCGATTATTGATTGCAAAAAGGTTTGTTCTTACATTTGAGGACGGCGTGATTGTAATTAAGCATTGGAGAATGCACAACACTTTGTCAAGAGATCGGTATGCTGAAACATCATATACAGACGAAAAGAAAATGCTGCTTTTAAAGGATAACGGTAGTTACTCTTTAACGGGTGGGAATCCGATTGATGATACTCGGCTGATAGAACGCTCTGGACGGCAGACGCAACAAAGACGCAACAAAGACGCAACAAAGACGCACTCAGATAAAGGTTTAGATAAAGATATAGATAAAGAGAAAGATAATAAATTAATAGTATCTAAAGATACTATATGTCAGACTGATGTCCGACGTGTCATCGAGGAATGGAACAAATTACAGGAAGTTGGAATTAATCCGATTCGTGATATTAAACCGTCGTCAAAAAGATGCCAGTTACTTAAAGGGCGAATCCGTGAATACGGAATTGATGAAGTCCTTAATGCGATCAATAACGTACGCAACAGTGATTTCCTTCGAGGGGAGAATAACCGCGGATGGATGATAACATTTGACTGGTTTGTTAAACCAAATAATTTCCTTAAGACGTTAGAAGGAAACTACAACAAGGAGGGACAGCATGGAACTTGCAGAACAGTTACAACACCTGTCAAACCGCTCATCCCATTCGATCAGTGGAATGGAAGCGACGAGTCAGACACCCCATTCGCAGACTGATTGCCCTAAATGCGGCGGTACTGGATGGATATGGTCAAGGAATGAGGACGGAATCCTGTATTGCGAGGAATGTCCCTGCGGAATTCGTAAGAAAATAATCTTGCAGAATCAATTACAGTTCGCGGAAATGCCAGAAATGTATAAAGATTGCACCTTTGCGAACCTGAGAAGCAATGTGTATCAATCTCCAGACAGTAAGGAGACATTCACCCAGGCTGCAAAAGCTGTGAAGTACTGGCTTGAACATATCGGAGAGATGCAGAAGCAAGGGATGGGATTATATATCTGCTCTGGCGTAAAAGGGTCTGGAAAGACAAGGCTTGCGTGTAGTATAGCTAATGAACTGATGCAGAAATATCAGAAATCAGTTAAATTTACCACTTCATTGAGAATTCTTGAAGAAATCAAGTCCACATGGTCAGCCCGTGATAATGCGACGGAAAGCAAATTGATTCGTGATCTAACATATGCAGATATTTTGGTTATTGATGATTTCGGAGCGGATTCCGGGAGAGATTGGATTAACGAAAAATTCTATGGGATTATCAATGGACGGTATGTGGATAGAAAAATCACTATCTTCACAAGTAATTATCGCATATCGCAACTTCCGTATGATGATCGAATCACGAACAGGATTCTGGAACGGTCTTATGAAATCCCGTTTCCGGAAGAATCCGTAAGAGAGCATATCGCGGAGGAAGCAAGAAATAACATGATTGCAGCTATCCAGAAAGGAGCAAAATGAGGAAATCGTGGGGGTTTCTAAGTGAAGCAGAGATTAATGTGCTGAAGAAAAACCAGTGCATGAAATGCAGACACTTTTCCAAAACGAGCAAAAACAATACGTTCCTGGCTACGTCGGTATGCAATTATATTCTGAACAAGGGTCACAGCCGAAAATGTGATCCAAGGGACTGTATCAAAAGCGGACGATTCGAGGAAATGGCAGGACGCAGAAAGAAGAGATGAAAAATGAGAAAAGTAAGTGAAATGTACCGAAGATCTGGCGGTACTTGCTGGCAACATATCTGTATGGAATGTGCGGATTACCTTCCGTGTAAGAAAACGGGGAAATGCCGGAACTATGAACTGGACGTTCCGTGGAATCCGAATTCTGTTGCTTGCAAATTTTTCACAAAAGAACACAAGGAAGAACTGGAAGGACAAATGAATATTTTTGATTTTGTGAAATAGGGGTGATCGCATGACAATCGTAACACTTGACGGTAAACCGGTTGACATTGAAAAAATCGAACTGCCGGAGGAAATTGTGGAGTTAATCATGACGTGTCTGGATTGACCAAATGAATAATGTGGTGTAGAATGTGTCGTAACATGATATGTGCGGCACATTTTCTACACAAAGGAGGAAAACGCATGGAATGTGTTGCATATTTGCGTGTATCTACAGAGAAACAGGCAGAGGAAGGAAACGGACTGGACAGTCAGCGGCGTGATATTGAGAACTACTGCCGAAAAAATGAACTGATAATCAAGAATTGGTACGAAGATGATGGATTTACTGGCTCGAACATGAACCGACCAGGATTACAAAGACTTATCAATGATTGCACCAGAAAACGAATCAAATGCGTAGTGGCATTTAAACTTGACCGATTATCACGAAGTATGGTGGACGGAATCTATCTGATCGAACGAATATTTATCCCAAATGGCGTGGAATTCAAATGCGTCCATGACAGTGTGAGTTACGACAGCCCAATGGAACAGGCATATACACAGATGATGGCAGTGTTCGCTCAGCTTGATAAAAACACAATGCTGCTTAGAATGCGAGGCGGAATGTTGGAACGTGTGAAGCAGGGATTCTGGATGGGCGGTGGAAACTTGCCTTATTGCTATGACTACGACAGGGAACAGGGGATTTTGATTCCCATACCGGAACGAGCGGAACAGGCAAGGCAGGCATTAGATTTGTATTTGTCTGGATATTCGGATGCCAAAATCAGAGATATCTTAGGCTACACAAGTGAAATGGTGGTCAGGAGCATTTTGACAAGTCCGGTAAATATCGGGATGATTCCGTATAAGGGAAGTATCTATCGAGGAAAACATGAACCGATTTTTGAAACGGAAAGATTTGAAGCGGCTCAAGAAATGAGAAAATCTCGCCGACAGCACAAACTTCAGAGCATCAATCATCCGGCGCACTTGCTTACAGGTCTGTGCTATTGCGGCGTATGTGGGTGTAAGATGAGGTACCAGAAATGGACGCATGGAAAGCATAAGATATACTGCTGTTCGCGGAATACAGGATGTTCATATTTGCCTAATTACAATCCTAACTGCGATAATTCTCTTGAATGGGCGGATGATATCGAGAATCAAGTGGAAGAACAGATTCTTAAAATCTCGCTCAACCTATCTTCATACAAACCAAAGGAAAGAGAAACCAGATTGGAAATATTACAGAAGCAGTACGATAAAGAGAAGACCAAACTGAAACGGTTATATTCGTTGTACGCTGATGGGAACGATGCAGTTCTGGAGATGATACAGGAATCCGAGAGTAAGTTGTCGGAAATAAAAGAACAGATTGACAGAGAAACGGAGAACGCAGAGTACACGCAAAAGAAAGAGTATGTCTACGAAAAAATAAAAAGGCTCGCCGATGTTTGGGATCACATCGACAAGCCAGACAAAAACAAGATACTAAAGAGTATAATCTCAAAAATTGTGATAGTCAATGGAAATGTTGAAATACAGTTAAAGAGATTTTAGCATAACCTATACGCCATCCCTACGGCATATAGTTAGTGCTAATAAGTGTCGCACGTATCATGTCAATAAATAACAGGAGGGTAACGATGATCTCACAGGGAATTAGCCATACCGCATATGATGTAATGCGAGAGTACATGATTACAGGAGCCGAACTGGACGGCAAATACCAAATTCCGATAATGGAACGATACACAGACCGACCGGGCGAAGATACTGTGGATTTCAAGGATAGCTTCAGTCCGAAGATTAAGAACCACCGCAAGCTGACGGTGAATTTTTATATCCATGACTGTGAATTCGAGAGAATCTGGAACAATCCAGACAGGTATCTGGAACATTTGAAATGTTTTCACAGCGTGATCGCACCGGATTTTTCCATGGCTGTCGGACAGGATGGAATGCCGTTCGCTATGAATATCTGGCAGAAATATCGTAATCATGCATTGTCTTATTATCTCAGTATGAACGGAATCAAGGTAATTCCAAACGTGAACATACCGCCGGAGTACTGTTATGACTGGGCGTTTGATGGCGTACCGAAAAGAAGCACAGTAGCGTGCTGCACTAATGGCAGAATCAAAGCCAGAGCATCCAGAGAGGAATTCTGCAAGGGATTCAAGGAAATGGAAAAGAGGATTGAACCACTGAGGGTTATTATTGTCGGGACAATTCCACCGGAACTTAAAACAGATACGGAAATTGTGAATTTCAAGACTCGCAGTCAGAAGATCAGAGACAGGGAAGGAAAATACAATGGGATATAATACCGATGCGTACATGAGGAAAAAATCTCGAACCAAGAAGCAACAGGAGAGAGAACAGAGGATGAGCCACAAGGCGACCAGTAAGAGGACTGGTCGAGTGAAGAAAGAAAAGTTAAATAAATTGTAAAAAATTCACAGCACTAGAATTGATGTTATAAATTGCACTGTGCCAAATGCACAAAAAAGATTTTTGAATAAGGCTATGTCGTTTTCTTATCTTGTTTTTCAAGACCATTTCCGCAGATTTCGGGACCGTGCCGATCAACACCAGCTCAAAATGTACCAGACTGTCGAACTCGTGAAACAGCAAGGTAGACCTTCGCAAAGAATCGCGAGAAACGTGGTAATTGATTGACCAAAGTCAGCTAGAATCAATTCGAACGCGATACCCTTAGGCTTAATCGAATATGCGTACAAAGTCCGTAAATAAGCCTAAAATGAATTATAAACAATGTAACCGCCACCAGTACGCATATACACACTAATTCCTGTAAAACGTCAAATACAGCCTTGCAAGATCAGGAGCCTCCGCCAGCTGCACGAACTGGACAAGTTGCCAGAAGAACATGGTACACAAATAAGACCGCCGGAAACGATCAGAAGCAGACCGCAATCCGGAAGTGTATATATAACCATGATACCGCTGTTGATACTTCTCGTCAATCGTTATTATTAATTACTCGAAAAAAGCTAGAATTGATTCCAGAAGCCAAGGCGGTAAAAATGTACGTATAATCCATTCAAAAGCCGTTTTAGACCGTAAAACGGCAATAAAACCAAAGGCACGAGAAAAAGAGCAGCCAAAAGCTACTCTAAGTAATTAACGTGGACTTCTCGCGGAAGATCTCGGAAGAACTCGAGGAAGTCGGAGTTGTCCAAGGCACTATACTGGCGGTCTGATGTCGGAATGATACGCCCGTCCTTAATCTCCATGCATGACAGCTGCAAGTGATTTGCCAGTTTGGTTGACCGATGCAGGGCGTACCGCATGACCGACACCGCCCCGGATTGACAGCGAACCGGCGGCAAGTCGTACCAGATCAGCGAGACAGCACCGGAAGAAACAGCATCAAACACTTTTCTAGCGTCCTTTTCTTCTGATTCTTTAATTTTATCAACTTCGGAAAAATCACCGCTTTTTATGGCGGTGATAGTTTGCTTTTGCGTGGCTTTGCTGATTGTGAACATATTTTTATTCCTTCTCAAAAATCAAAATCAATGTTGTTAAATGATGACCGTTTGACCAGTCGGCTTGTAAATGATCAAAAAGTACTTCAGCGGTAAATTTATCGTTGCCAAGACACTTAAAAAACCATTTCTGATCGCTTTTTACTTCGTATACATTCCACATATATTTCTTTTCTTCCCTTTACCCATGGGAGCCGGGTTATTAAAGGCGTTGCCGGGAATCGAACCCGGCGGGAACCGTTACGCCTGAAAACTAAATCCTTTTTGCAAACTCGATTTCCGTATAGTTTTTCCCGGTCACCTCGTTTATAAATGCCAAAATTCCGGTTCTTGTGAAATCGAAGCGTGAAAAATCAAATCCCTTTTGTGCAAGCCTATATTCATAAGAGCGCCCGCATCCCTCAGCGTCGTAATATGTGCCGTCGACATGTAACGCGTTAGGCTGCACCACTGGGCGCCCTTTTTTATTTGCGTCGCGTCTCTGGTAGCCGCCAAAATCTGCAACAACGTGCAGACCGTCCAGCGTGTCAAATTCTGCACGAACTCTGCAATTTGGCACATCTGATCCGTTTCTGTAGCCTGTTCCCGTGCATCCGTATTCTACTAATGTTAATTTTTTCATATTTTTAATCCTCCTGATTTTATTTTAAAAGGCCGCCGGGGAAATGCTCCCCGGTACGCTTTCCGGCCTGATTATTGATGTGCTTCAGAAATCAAAATAGCTATAATTTCGCTCGTTTTGTTTTCCCTGTAAAATTTCCAAGGCTTTTTGTACATCTTAACAACTGCCCATTCTTCGCCCATGTCATAGAGTGCAGAGCGAATAGATACAAATTTCTTTGTTAATTCTTCCCAATTCATCATAATATTTAGACCTCCTTTAAAATTTCAATGATATTTTTACAAGCTACAATATATTTATCGGTCAGCACTTCGTTTTTGAAGTGTTCGCCACGCACTCGGGATTCGAGCCATTCGATAACGCCGGTGCGGTTGTTTCTCAGTTCTTCCAGAAATTCATCGTATGATGAGAAATCTTCATTCTTGAGTAATTCCGGGACGAATCGAGCAAGACCAAATATTGCATTTAAACCGTTTGACTCCCTGTAAATACAGCCGCCGTAAAACTTGCTTGTGGTTCCGTCACAAGTTTTGTGAAGTGCTTTGCAACCGTAACACATAGTGTTATATGTCAGACTGTCGAGCGCCAGCGTCGCATCTTTTCTTTTCTGCTCCTGTTCAGGAGTTGCAAAAATAGTATAATCTTTCATGTTTCTACCTCTCTTTTTTATTTTTTTGAAATCCGGCGGTTGCGTTGGGGCTACGGCTTGACCGCCGCCGGAGGGATTAATTTGCAAATTCGTCAAGTTCTTCGTATGTCATTGACTCAACTTTTGCCCTGGCTCTGATCGGTGACCAATTACACTGACCAACTAAGTATGCAAATACGATTGTTTCTAAGATTGTTCTTTCTTCTCTACTCATGTTTTTTTCTCCGTTCTCCCGGTCTCTGCGTCCGGGTTGTTTGTTCTCTGTTGATGGTTATATAATACCATATATAACGCACATATACAAGACGGAATAATACACAAATAACGCACATATAAAACGCTTAAAAATGTATAATATGTATAACGCACATATAACTATTGACAATATAACGCACATACATTATAATAGAAGAAAAATTGAAGAGGAGGAACAGCGAATAATGGCAACTGATGCACAGAGAAAAGCGGTTAGAAACTATGAGAAAAACAATTATAGATTGAATATTGTCTTTCCTAAGGAAACAAAGGAGAGAATAGAAAACCTACATCTAAATAAAAGTAATAGTGCTTTTATTCGTGATACGGTTCTTGCAGAACTGGAAAGACTTGAAAAAATATTGAAATAACGCACATATAACTATTGACAATATAACGCACATATAATATAATGTAACCATAGAAAGGAAGTGGTTACATTGGAAAACAAGCAATTCAGAATCAACAAAGAGTCTAATTATCCGGGCGTTTATATAATTTTAAATTTAAAAAATTATAAACGCTATATCGGATCAAGTAGAAACATCTTAAAGAGACTAAATGAGCATGAAATAGCACTAAGGAAGAGAAGGCATCATGTGAAGGAACTGCAAAAAGATTATGATTCAGGTTGCAAATTTATAGCATACCCTTTAACAGAAGTTTATTTGTTAAAACGAAAATATTTTGTTGATAGAAATTTAAGATATTACGAAAAAGAGGCAATAAAAATTTTCGATTCAATAAACCCAGAGAGGGGATATAATACAAATTTATCGTGTGAAAATCAAAGCGAAGAATTTTCAAATATTTATTGGAAAAATGTAGCTCTTGAGTGTTTCATTGATGTAAAAGAACAGCGAAATTGCAATAAATGCAGCGTTAAAGAAAAAAACAAACAGGTAAAAGAATTCATAGAAAAAATGTTAAAAGAAGATAAAACATTATGAAGTAACTAAAAACTTCACGGAGAAAAGGAGAGAAAAGCATGATTAAAGTAAATGGATGGACAGACTATTCAGAGAGAATTGGTGACGAAGTCTACAACGTTAGTGAGGACGGTTATAAAACTTATAAAATTGAAGTTTTTTTAAGCAGTCCTTTTGACAGCAGTGCTTTACCGATTCGAACGATCACCGTTGGAAGCCTTGAGCAGATAGAAGAAATCTTGAAGAAAGAAAGAGAAAAGGCAGGCATAACAGAACCGTACTCTTTTAGCTATACCACAAGAGACGGCTCTAAATGTTAATATTAGGAGGGTACGAAATGGAATTTAAGTGTGTGCATTACGGCGAAGGCTGGATGCAGACGATACACAGACAGGTTACCATTTACAACGACGGAGATTGGGAAGAAACAAGAGGGTAATCACAAACAAGCCGGAATATGAAGAATACAAATAAGCCCTCTGGAATTTACCAGGGGGCTTTTATTATGCTTTTTTTGTGGCGGCTTTTAGGACAGGTACAGAACCGCCGCCAAGATCCTGATATAATTATTCATAACACAACCCAAGCTAAAAGTCAACGGCATTTTTTTGCTTGACTTTTACAAATCATTCTGTTATGTTCGATATAACGAAGCCGACGGAACTCAGGAAGGGGCAGGGCTGACAAAGTGGATCGTAACTGAATACGGAAAAAATATAGCCAGATCATACCGGAACAGATGCTGGAAGGTCTGGTTTTTTGTGTGCTCAAAATGCCCTATAATAATATTATATATATTAATATTATGGATTATGAGTATCTATATTATAGTTATTACCTGTCCCTTCCAAGATTCCAGAGGCTGAGTTGATTAATATAAATATTATAATATATATTAATATATAGAGTAGTAGAGGATATATCAGAAATACCAGAAGGCGAAAAAATATTATATAAAAAACTGTTGACAAAATTATGAAAAGTATGTAATGATAGTAGCAACTTAATACAGATACAGATTTTACAAGAGATTTTTTACGATACATAGGATTAAGCTAGGTTAATTAGATCATTGGACTATTAGCCTGTTTATTTCTATGTATTTTTTTATTTTCTAAAAAGAAATGAGGTGAAGAAAGTGAGGACAACAGAAGAGTTGCTGGAGAATTTTGAAGATGAAACAGAAAGCTTGTTACGTGCGTTTTGCGAAAAATACAACATCGAAAGCCCAATGGAAATGAAGCAGAACACTTTTGAAGCAGCCATGTCCTACGCTGGTGATCACATATTCTTAAAACCGGATGGAGTGACGTTAAAGTATAACCGTCAGACTATTGTTGATGCAGATAACGCTTTGCTTATAGAGTATATCTTAGATAGATATGAGCAGATATGCAAGGTTTATAACAAAGAAGTTAATATACAAGGTTTTAGCAGATATATAAAAATCAGTGAACAAACCATGTATAACTGGTTAAACGGTGAATATAAAACAAAGGTATATATAGATACTGAGGGCAATGTTATAAAAGATATACAGGAATGGAAATTGAATAAAAGAGGTGAATATAGAGAGATAGCAAGCACCTCGCACCTTGATTTAGTGAAAAAAATTAAATTAATGGATGAACATTCTTTGTCAAATATTGGCATTGGCGATAGGAATAATACCGGCGTTGCGATGAAACTAAATACTCAGTACGGATGGAACGCACCGAACGGAAGAGGAGCGAATGAGGATTCCGGAAAGCCAAAACGCAGCGCACAGGAGATCGCGGAAAAGCACAGAGCAGTACTGGAGCTTCCGGAGCCAGAGAGACCAGAACTGTAAATAGTGACACTGACTGAGCTCAAAGCATTGTAAAATGTACGCAAGGCACGAACAAAAAGACGAGAAAGCAGGAGATATAGCAATATTTGTGCAATACATACAAATTACACGCTGTAAATTATGCATGATGTATAGTAGTCTATAAAGAAAACGTGAGTTTGTCTTATAGATACGTATGTTCGATAAGAAACTGCACAGTAATTCTCCTTGACTACTGCCGAAGGCATTCGAAGATCAGCGTTAATACCGGGTCGGCGGGTCCCATGGGGCAGAGGGCCGCCCGGTTAGCGTGACACCTGGACAGACCCCGGGAGGGGGTATATATAACACCCCGTCACAGCCTAATGAGTTCCACGAGTAAATCTGATTCATTACTTTTGTCCTACATAATAAGGAGATGCGATATGTCAAAAGGAAGACCAACTGATAACCCAAAAGGAGAATCAATACGAATTCGTATCACAGATGATATGAGAAAATGTCTTGAAAAGAAATCTTTTCAAACAGGTCAGAGCATTTCTCAAATCATTCGAAACTTGATAACACAAAATTTAAGTTAAAGGAGAGTCCGAAGATGAACAGCATAGAAGAGTTAGTTTCATACGGAATAAGAAAAGAGAATGTTTCTCGAATGATTGAATCCTATCAAAAACTTGTTGGCACAGTAAATGGCGACTACGAAATTATTGATATTTCATATAATCCGATTGCAAAAGCCAGAATGGTTAAGCTCAGATGTACTACTTGCGGAGATGAAATCCAACGGGAAATAGTAAAAGGCAGAAACAAATGGAGTGAACTTATAAAAACATGCTCCAAGTGCCGAGAGAAGAGGCGGAATGCCGAACTTGAAAAAAACGAAAAAATAAAAAAAGACTTACTTGAATCCGAAATAGGAAAACAATATGGCGACTATATAGCTACTGAAATAATTAGCTATAATCCTATTAAAATTCGTATGGTTTGTGGGGAATGCGGAGCAATTAAGGATGTTTCTTACAGTATGCTACATACAGGAAAATGGAAAGACCAGAAATGCCATAAGCATTTTTCAAATATCAAATATGATGAGTCGTATATCGGTAAGCGTTTTGGATTTCTTACTGTCATTGGAATAAATAAACCTGGTGAAGTAAGAAGATTTATGTGTCGATGCGATTGTGGAAATATTAAGAATGTAAGACCAAATGAATTAGTTTCAGGAACAATCAAAAGTTGTGGATGCTACCATGATGAATCTGCTAGAACGCATGGTGGAAGTAGTGATCGATTATACCATGTGTGGCAAGACATGAAGAAAAGATGCAATTTCCAAAATGTAGAGAATACAGCAATTATGGTGGTCGCGGAATAAGAGTTTGCAACGAATGGAACGATTATTCGACATTTAAGAGATGGGCTTGCGAACATGGGTATGATGAAGATGCTCCGTTTGGAAAATGTACTATTGACCGAATAGACGTAAATGGAAATTATGAACCGGATAATTGTAGGTGGATAACTATTCTGGAGCAGCAAAAGAATAAAAGACCACCATCTGAATGGAAGAAACGCACAAATAAAAAGAAAACAGCATTGATTTTATACAATGGAAATTTAATGCCAAAATCTGACCTATGCAAGTCACACGGGATTTCAGTAGAAACATTTAATTATCGGTATCATAAAAAAGGAATGTCAATTCAAAAAGCATTAGAAACACCCAAAATGGTGATCGGAAGGCCAAGAAAACAAGATATAAATTCTTAACACTCACAGAAAGGTAGGCATAAGATGGAGAAAATAGTAAACAATGACGGATATCTTCGGTCAAGGTTGATTGATATAGCACAACAGCTTTTGAATATTTGTAATGAAACCGGAAATTCAAATATTCAGCTTATGACATCATCTTGGGAGAATGGGAAAGGTATTACGCTTCTGGCTAAAGCCGATGACAAACCGATTCTTTCTGTAAAAATGGATACTGCCTATGAAAAAGCATAACCCACAGGGCGAATCAATTCGGATCCGGTTGCCGTACCAGTTAGAGCACAAACTCATTGCCGAGAAGAACCGAACCGGCAAAAGCGTATCACAGATCACACGGGAAGCACTGGCAGAATATTTTCGAAAGAGGTAGATAAATGACTGAATCAAATTTTTCTGAAAAAAATAAAAAAGGGGTTTCGTCTTTTGCTTTTCCAGACGAACCGATTGACGTAGCAAGAAAACTTATCCAGGCAACTGTCGTGGCGAAGGTACCGAAATACGGAGAACTGTATCAGGTTCTGGAGACAGAAAGCCTTGAGATTCCAAAATACGATGTTATCCAGCTTCAGGAGATTGCAGAGCATCTTCTGGCGTATTGCGAAGCACAGGAAAGGGGATGTGCAGATGCCTGTTGTAAGAATTGTGAACCCTAACCCGTATGATTGGCTTGGAACCAAATACTTTATTGACGGGAAAGAGATTCCGAGAGTGAAATCAGTTGATTTCCATGTTTCGGTTGATGAAGTTCCGATATTTAATTTTGAAATGATGTCGGCACCTGATATAGAAATGGAGTGCCTGGCACAAATTAGTTTCACTTCTCAATCAATTACTGATGCAATTTCAGTTTTAAGACACGAACTGTTGCAACACGGGGAAATTTACCGCGGCTTCAAAGCAAGCCTAAAATCGGCTTTAGAACATTACAATTACTGTGGATTACCATTTGAGCCGGAAGATGATACTGCAAGAAAGATACTTGACTTCATGATAGGAGAAGAAAAATGAGATTACCATTAACGATTATTGCTGTAGCAATCAACATAATAGTGTTCATAACGTTGGCTACATTCCTCATGACGCAAATTAGCGAGCAGAAAATACCGATGCTTTCTACTTTCTTCTTTGCACTGATGGGATTAGGACTCATTCTGAATACTATATTGATCTGCGCAGCGAGATAAATAAAAAGGCTAGAGGAGGATATAAACAATGAAATTTTCAGAAGCATTTAAACTCATGAAACAGGGGGCTAAAGTAAAACTTCCGGGATGGGGTGGATTTTGGTATTGGGATGCAGAGAAAGAAACCATTATGATACAGTGCAGACCTCAGGACAGTGATACTCAGGGCGATTTACTTGACATTAGAGAAACCCAAAGAGTTGAATATACCACTATGAATATGCAGTCTGACGAATGGATTATTGCAGACGGAACAAACTGCCCGGTACTCGGCGGTGAAGCAACATTCTCTTTTGGGGATGCAATCAAATATTTAAAACGCGGGCTTAAAGTGGCTCGTAAAGGTTGGAATGGGAAAAAACAGTACATTCAGCTTGCCACTGGTATTTCTTATAAGACAGTAGATGGAGAGCTTGTGAACTGCGAACATGATGCTATCGGGAACATGGCTATTGCATTTGTTGGAACATCCGGCGTACAGATGGGATGGATTGCATCTCAGGCAGATATGTTGGCAGAAGATTGGATTTTTGCAGAATAAGAGGTAACTTATGCTTTTAGCATTCTCAATGTGGATTATCCCGTATCTCATCATAGAGCGGGTTAAACCAATAGAAAAACCTATTTGCATTTGCAGGCAATGTCCTTATGTAAACAGGTATGCCAGCAAACGTTCCATGCATCCGACATAGTGGGGAATTCAAATTGTTCAATTTTATATTTTATTAAGATGCAAAAAATACCCCATATTATGTGTCGCACACGATTCCCGTCGTATTTTGAGATGGTGCTTTCTACGGCGGGAACTTACAGGGCTATCGCCAAAAGGTAAGGTAACGGGCTTTGATCCCGTCATGTGTGGGTTCGAATCCCACTAGCCCCGCTTGCCAAGATTTTTGGCACTTATGTTTTCTTTTTTCACCTCGTTACCGTATAGCTCAACGGAGCTGATTAAAGGGACTTCAAACGTCCCGGATGGTTTTCTCGGATCATAGCAGGAGGTGCTTATCGAGAGCCTTTGTTGCGACTGGAGGTTAAGAATCGCAACAGCAGACGCATTGTTGCTGGCAGCCTACAATGTGCTGCTCAGGAAATTTAGTTCAGTTGGTCAGAACGTCCGGCTCATAACCGGAAAGTCCAGGGTTCGAGTCCCTGAATTTCCATCTCTTTCCTGAATGCCATTCGTACCGTAAAACGAATGGAAAAAACTTGCCGATTGAGCGTTTTGGCAATGTCTGTGCGAGTGCAATACGGCGTAGCTTGTGCAAGGGATTGTTTTTTCCGGTCGGCGTGCATCTCGGAGTAGTAATGTTTGGTGTAACGTGCACTTGGCATGGTGAGTTTTCAAGAGATGCAGTCCTTACAGGATATACGTATACAGAATCCGAAACAACTCCGTGGAGCATACCACGGTTACCAAAAAGCCGTCAGGTTGGCAAAAATACGATAGTCCAAGTTATGAAAAATTGCCTAGTGGAACGCATAACACGAAAAAATCATTGCTAACCCGGAACAAGCTCCGGGTTCTGGGAGAATATTCCGTAGAGGTAGCGGGGCAGACTGTAAATCTGTTGCCATTGTGGTTCGGGTGGTTCGACTCCATCTTCTCCCACTGATCAATTAGAGGCTGAAAGTTAGGTGTAAGAAAACGTAAATCCTCATCGCAGGAATGTAATACCGAGTTCTGGATGCGAGCAGGATTATCGGTTGCAAAAGCAAAGCGTTTTCTTTTCGGTAGCCAATAAGTGAATGAGCCACATTCTTACATGAATGATATATGATTCTTCTAGTTGGTCATATTGACGCAGGATAGAGTATAGGTAACTCGCGGGCCTCCTTAGCCCGAAATGGTGGTTCAATTCCGCCTCCTGCAATTAATCCGTCTATCGTTCAGCGGATTAAAACAAATTCTCAATACACCTTCTTTCTATGAATGTGGAAATCAACCCAATTGCTCTTTCATTGGAGTGATTGACCGTTATAGGCGGTAAATATGGCGAGGTAGCTCAATTGTTAGAGCAGTAAAAGATTGCGAGTCATGTTTGTGACTTCTACAGCAATTCTTCCATTACAAGGTACGTGTTGATGGTTCGAGTCCATCCCTTGCCATTGCCCCAGTTTGTCGGTTGTGGAAAACCGACGGAACATGTCTGTGTTCTTTACTGCAAATAATTTTATAGGTTCAAATCCTGTTGGGGCAATTATGTGGTGCTTGCAGCAATCATTTGGACATAACTGCTAATTATGAAAACCAAAAGCATCATGAAAAAATTTATGGGACACTTACAGCAACTTATTTCTTAAATAAAATCTTAGGCGAATATTTTATAATTTATTTTATTTTTTGTGTCCTGAAAGGAGAAGAATATGGACTTTGCAAAAGCAATGAAAGAAGAAAACAAGTTCACAAGAACTGAGAACGGAGCAATCGCATTAAATACTACAAGTGATGCAAGACTTGATCTGTTCGGAACTATTGGAGCATTAAGAGATGCTGATGAGAATAGAATCACTACATTGTTCTCAGAAGCATATGCACAAGATAAACTCTTTGCCACAAAGATAGTTTTCTATGCAAGAGATATTCGTTGCGGACTTGGAGAAAGAAAGACTTTCCGTACAATCATTCGATATATGGCAGAACATCACTCAGAAGCACTTAGGCCGAATCTTGACTTAATCGGAGTGTATGGAAGATATGACGATCTGTACGAACTGATTGGAACACCATTGGAAGATGATATGTGGAAAGCCATGAAGAATCAGTTCGAGGAAGACTTAAAGAATCTTAATGAGGGTAAGACAATTTCCTTACTTGCTAAATGGATTAAGACAGCTGATGCAAGCAGCCCGGAAACTAGAAAGTTAGGAATTCTGACTGCTCAGAAATTGGGATATCCAGTATATAACTTCAAGAGAATTGTCCGTAGTATGAGAAAGCAGATAGGTGTAGTTGAAAGCCTTATGTCTGCCGGCAAGTGGAACGAGATTAAATATCCAGAAGTCCCAAGCCGTGCAATGATGATTTATCGTAGAGCCTTTGCGAAACATGACCCAGAAGGATTCGCCGAATTTATCAATAAAGCCGACAAAGGCGAAGTTAAAATCAATGCTTCAACCCTGTATCCATACGATATTGTAGAGAAAGTTCTTTACGGAAGAGAAAATAATAAAGTTCTCGAAGCACAGTGGAAAGCACTTCCGAACTATGTAGAACAGGGAACAAATGCACTGATAATGGCTGATGTATCTGGCTCAATGTATGGAAGACCAATGGCAACATCAATCGGTTTGGCAATATATTTCGCTGAAAGAAATGTTGGAGCATATCATAATCTGTTTATGACGTTCTCTAGTAATCCGCAGATTGTTACATTAAAGGGCGAAACACTTCACCAGAAAATAAAAAATGCCGAAAATGCAAACTGGGGAGGAAATACAGACCTCAAAGCGGCATTCGATAAAGTTCTTGATATTGCTGAGAAGAATAATATTTCGCAAGAAGAAATGCCAAAAGCTATCGTTGTAATTTCCGATATGGAAATTGATTATTGCGGAAATAAGAATTGGTCTTTCTATGACAAAATGGAAAAGAAATTCCAAAGAGCTGGATATATTATTCCAAACGTTATTTTTTGGAATGTCGAAAGCAGACACGATGTATTTCATGCAGATGCCACAAGAAAGGGCGTACAGCTTGCAAGTGGCCAGTCGGTAACAGTGTTCAAACAGGTGTTACAGAACCTTGGATACAATCCGATTGAAGCTATGGAAAATACGATTAACTCAGAGAGATACGATTGTATTACAGTGAAATAAATAAAGTGTGAAAATCAACTCAGTTTCTAAACTGACCGTGACAGGCGGTACGGAATGTAGCTCAGGTGGGAGAGCACACTACAAATGTGAGGTCGCAGGTTCGAATCCTGCCTTTCCGATTCCATATAGTGGCGGAATACGTAGACGCTATTGTGGTAGCATAGGTTTGAATCCACAACTTAGGTGACCTTAGCCGGCAGCATGAGAGCAAAAGGGTGGAAATCCCCTCCTATATGGACGTTTGATGCATTGAGTGATAATGCTCTGATCGAAAAGTGGCGGAACTATTGACGGTGATGAACCCGATACAATAGAAAGGCAGACGCAGAGGATAGTACATCGTAATGGGTGAGTATGTGTCTTTGGACATGGGATGTACATGATGGTTCAAATCCATCCTTTTCAATTATCCACTTAGATTTACGCTGTCTGCTTGCGGGCGGTCTATGAATCAGGTGGATTGCATGGAAGTATAACTCAGTGGTAGAGTTCCACACTTTTTAGTGTGCAGTGACAGGGGTTCGATTCCTCTTGCTTCTGTTCCAATGAACTGCAATCATTGGAAGGTAAATTCTCCTAAAGTATTATGATGGTTTCCGGTGGTTCACGTTGGGTGACAAGTTGTGGTTCAAGTCCATCCGCCGGATTTTTGATTTAAGGAGGACGTAATGAATAAAACAATAATACTGTATATTGCAATCGGAAACGAAGATGCAAATTTCTTTTTGCACAATCTCCAAAAGCAATTTTGTGATTATGAATCTATAAAAGTTGATTACTTCCGCAAAAGATTAGAAACTCCAAAACATTTGGTAGAGGTCATTACTCTCAACAATGTTGGCGGTATTGGTAGCCTTTTTGGAGCAGATTACTTTTTGATGAGTGAAAAGCTGTTCCAGACCAGCATATCAAAGTTGGAAGAATTGTACGACACATTGCAGTTGATAAAATCAAGACTGCATTTGGGTGCAGAAGAAATTGCCATGTGCAAACTTATATCCATGTTGAATATGTTTGAAGACAAACAATATTGCTGTACCTGCAAATGGTACGATACAGACAACGGAACTTGTTTTAATGGAGACAGCGAACATCGAGCAGATTTCAGATGTCTTGATGATAGCTGTGAATTTTGGGAGGAATATGAAAATGACAGAATCTGAAATGAACCGTATAATTGCAGAAAAAGACTACCAGATCGAAAATTACTGTTGTCAACTGGAAGGATATCAAAATGCCTTTAAAAAGTTGGAAGAAAGATGTTCGCCAGATGCGCTGGAATATTGGGGACGAAATCTTTTCCATTCCCTGACCATTCATGCGAATAGTGAAGAATTCATTCAGGTTCCTCACGAACCAATGAAGTTTGCAGACTGGCTACTCAATCTCAAGAACGAAAAAGGATATAAGATGTTTAGTAAATCCGAAATTAAACAAATTATCTTACATTTGCTTATTGAACTGAATTGTGGTGGAAAAAGATGAAAATACGGGGAAAAGAAATTAAAGACGAATGCTCCCGGTGCGGAAATATCCTCGAATGTGAGTTGTTCCGTCAGGGACATGGAATAAAACAGGAACGTGAGAATGTAGCAAAGATGATTGAGTGCCAGATGAAGCACAGGGAGGAAAGGGAGAAATGAACGAACTGAAAGTACTAAATGAACAGGAAGTATTGGATTCCGGGAAGGTAATCTATCATAGACGGATTACACAGATGGGACGGGAATTCATTCTTGGATTATTTGAGAAAACAGTTTGATTGTGAGAGGAGGATTGTTATGAGAATTGAAGATTTGAAGAACTGGACTGTAGATCAGCTGAAAGAAGAAGTTGTTCGTTTGGCTGATGAGAGCGAAGCAAAGCAACATGAAATTCTGAACAAAAATAAGAAAATCAATGAGCTTCAGGCTAAACTGGATAATATGTGTGCTTATAATAACGAGTTAAAAAAACAGGTGGACAAAAAGACAGATACACCATTTTATGACGAATCTGTAAAAATAGCAAAATATCACAGGCAGCATCAGCCCGATTGCATCACAATCAATCAGCTTCAGACTGCATTGGACGTAATGGTCGATCGATACGCACAACTAAGAAAGAATCATGGGGTGAGCTGATATGGAAGAGTTTAAGACAAAAGATGGAGTGATAAAAATCAAAGAATCGGTTTCACTTAATAAATGGGAGTTTCCGATTCACACAAAAGGAAGAATTGAAACAATTAAAAGACTGTCGAAAAAAGGACTATCTTTTTCTGGTGCTGCACATATTATATGCAAACAGAGAGCTTTTTTTAATAATGAATTTACGCAACAATCGAACGAACAGATGCTTGTTGATGCTTTACGATATAAAAATGGTTGCGTGAAAGTAACAACCAAAAAACTAATATTGGAAGAACCGTTCTATGATGTGGAACAAAACAAGACATTGATTTACGGGATTGAAGCCAATGGAGAATATGACGTATCAAATAATTATCTGAGAATGCATGGAATACCTGTAGCACGCAGAGTTGCAGGACGCAAAGGAGTGAGGAAGCATGAAAGATAATGCATATTTACTTAGCAGCCCTTGGATAGGAGTCGCTCAAATCCTATATTTTTCTTCAGGAGCGTTTAAAACATGCATTGCTTCGTATAACAACAATTATCTTAAAATGCATGGAAAGCACAAAATAAGACAGATTGCCGGAAGAAAGAGAAAAAGAAAATTCAACAATCAATTCAGCAAGAACGTAAGAAGTAAAATGAGAATTTATCTTAAACGGAAACGTAAAGGCATTAAGCATAAAAAGAATAGGAGATTTAAGTGAGCATCAAATCAGCATTTGAATCAGAGGGAATAGATTTCTCTCAGGC
>ENA-UEPJ01002192-UEPJ01002192.1-human-gut-metagenome-genome-assembly--contig:-NODE-2192-length-20865-cov-9.437945_pt1 | contig 20865 bp, 20 predicted proteins | sample MGYA00242890_ERZ507896 | MGnify/ENA primary metagenome ERZ507896 (study PRJEB26167, sample SAMN06115508) | human gut metagenome | host: Homo sapiens | place: China:Qinghai | collected 2015-08-20... | reverse complement strand
TGGCAATCAGATCTTCCTTCGCTTAACCAGAGCTGTTGCTACTTCTTGTGGTATGCTGAGTTAAGCCGATAAGCACTAAATAAAATTATACAGTGTACTGGTTGGGCGACTGTATGTCCTTTCCACGGGAGCCAACCGGAAGGGAAGCCCTCCTCCTTATGGCTGCCCAGATTGAATTCCCATATTATTTGACATCTCCCGTCCTATTGAGCTATCATACGCTTGATAGACGGCATAAAACAGCATCCATCTCTGTCTCCTTAGAAATTTATGATCGTGAGACCATTTTCGGCCTCAATTTGAATCGTGTTGTTTCCATATCCAATGGTGAGGATGTGTTGCGTATCAATCCGCATTCCGCCCTCCTCTTTGATGAGGGGGAGAATGTCTACCTCGCCGCTCACTCGTTCTACGGCAACAAATTCATTCGTAACATTGAGGACTCGATCCCCTTCGTGCAAAACATTTACTTTCATTAGCCTTCCTCCTTATTCTTCGTGGGCAGAGCTAAGAGCCCCACCACCTACAGTGCAAAGCAACAGAATAATATCATCTACAGGACCAGGGCAGAAATCAACTGGGGAAACGATATAGATGATCAAGAGGACCAACAACATACCTTTGAGAACTCCGTTCATCTGTATCCCTCCTTATCAAACATATTGCTTGAGCCAATCGGGCATATCGGAATCATTGATCCCCCACGATTTAACTCTTTCCTCATCCTCGTTCCAATTACTTTCGTGACCATCGAAGAACTTCTGGCGGTGACATTTATATTTAACGACCTCATCACCTTCAAGTCGATACTCGTTCCGGTAATAATTCTGCTTACCATAGCCCTTCCATTCCTGCGTTGTGTAAATTGTCATTTTTGTCTTCCTTTCTTTTTTCGGTCTCTATGTGCCTATTGTTTATGTAATAAGTTTACCGTGATCATCCCTTTGGTAAAATGGTTATCGGTGCAAAATAGATGGTGCTATTTTGCACCGATAGAGTTCGTTAGGCTCGGCGTACACCGGCGCTCAGAACAACGGTTGCGCCGGAGATCAGCAGGCCAGCAAACACGCTTGCTGCTACGTAGCCAAAACCAGTAGCTTTACGCTTCGCCTGCTGATGAGTAGTGTTCAGACGCTGTACATACAGTTCAAGCACGTTTGCTGTGCACTGCTTAGTTTCAGGCTTCTCTACAATCATGGTTGTTGCCTCCTGCTTTTCGGCAGTATCCTGCAGTACTACAAGCGCTTCTGCAAGACTACGGCGTACTTCGTCGTAATTCAGTTCGGTCTCAAAGCGCTTAACATTGGACTCCATTTCGGAAAAGATTTCACCAAGCTGTGCGAGCTGCTCAGCCTTGTAGTACGCACAACCGATATAGCTCTCGATCTTCTTATTAAGACCGGTGCGGAAGCAGTGCTTCTCACGGCGGTATCTATCATCGATCTTGATGAACTGCCCCTTGGGAGCGGAGAATACGATAAAGCTGTCTACATACACAGGAATATCGAAGCCTTTGTCACCAACAGCCTTTTCCAAGCACTTCTTGAGCAGGCGGCGTTTAAGTGCCATCTTCTGTGCCAGAGGAACCTTGTCGTAGCACTCATCACCAGCGAATACCATTCTGCCATCTTCTGTGAGGGTCAAGTCGGATTTTACTTTCTTGACTTCCAGAATAATCACACCATTGTCGGTCAGCACAATGCCATCCAATTCGGTTTCATCAATACCATCGGTGATGTACACATTGCGGAAAATTTGGGTGTTCGGTCTATTAAGAAATTCTAAGGTTCTGGACACAAGGCTTTCTCCCTTGGCACCGGACATGGTGATTGCCATTTCCTTTGCCAGTTTCTTCATGGTCAGCACACCATTATGTACTGCCGGGTGGCTACGGAGTTCTCTCTTGCGAGCGGTAGACTCCATGATGAACAGCGCTTCATCAATGCGCATACCTTCATGGTAATTGTCACCGGAAATCATCTTGCAGACCATGTCCTGGAACTGTACGATGTCGGAAACATATTCCTTAAAGGTATACTCCCTGGACATCAGCACATTACTGCGTTCCATCTCTCTGATAAAATCTTCTGCCGTCTTCATAATTCTTTCTCCTTTGAAATAGTTTTTCTTCTCTTTTTTCTGAATGGACTTCTTATTGCTGTTGTTAATTCCAACCGGCGCCACCGCACAACTGAGACCGATTTGCCTTGCGTACTGTTCGTTATTGTCGATCTTCTGGATGAGGCGGCTGGCTAATACACGCTCCCTCGCAGTCACGGAACCATCTCCTCTCAACGATGTATTTTCTTGATTGCTTTCTATGACTAAATTATACTGCCGCAGTTGTTGAGCAAAAATGGTTACAAGTGCAAGATAGCGGTGGCTATTTTCTCTCTAAAGGCAAAAAAACACCTCGGCATTTCTGCTGAGGTGTCGAAGGAAGATTATTTTTTCCCTTTATGAGCTTTATACGCTTCCATGTCGATTGCACCCATTGCCAACATACGCTCAGACCAAAGCTGCAATGTTGCAACCGTGATGGAGATACGTTCCAATTCCTCTTGAATATGTACGAAGTCTGCAATTTCATCGCCAGAGATTTCACCGTCTGCTGTAATCTCGATAAGACGTTCCTTACGCTTTTGAATGGAGTTTAGGGAAGCCAACATTTCCAATACAATCTGTGACAGATCTTTCACCTTAATCTCTGGAACATATTCCTGTCCAATGGGACATACATTTGCGCAATAATGATTGCACAGCCGTGGCTTCTTGTAAGCTACAGACATTTCCAAAACTTCATCGGGATGGGGCAGAGATTTTTCGCTTTCGATTTTCTCAATACGCTCTGCAGAAATCCATCCAAGAAGTTCACTTGCTTTTTCTCGGGAAAGACCGAGTTCTTCTCGGAATATTTGATATTGTGTTTTGTTCTCTTTTGTAGATACACGCCCCATGACCCTACCTCCTAATATCAAAGAACTAAAATGCCAACGGCAAAGAACATTAGCTCTATTGCGTATGTAATATGTAATATAATCGACGGCCCTGCCGTCGTCATCCAACCTTTTTCTGAAAAGGTCGATAAGAAACCAAAACGGTGTTAGGAACAAGCCTAATATTTCTTCCGCAATATGCGCAAAGAAGATAACAAAAAGGTTGTCCGACTTGAATGACAATCCTTCACCACCATCACCGTACTTGGTCGCAAAGGCTCCAATAATCGCGATAGGAATAAACAGTACACACGCCCCAAAAAGGAACGCAAGAAAAAATGTCGAGAAGTTCGTTACATTCATAACAATCTCCTCCTAACATTATCTATTATCATATCACGAAACCGTGAATTTTCCAATGGGCCTGCTTAAATTCCTACACACTAAAAGATTCTGCCAAATATGTGCAAAGGGACTTGCACCCCTTTGGAGCGCAAGTCCCTCTTGAAAATTTTGTTATTTTTCCATGACCTCTAACTGGCACTTTTTGTGCGGTGTTGCCCTAAATAGACAGGTTTGAGACTTCTCACAATTGTTCATTTTTGACGTGTCAGAGAGTTGCCAACATGGCCGCGTTGTGAAAATAAATAAAAAAACAGGGAAATTCCCAAAGAAAATCACCCATCATGTGAAAAAAGCCTGTTTCAGAAAATCTGCCGGTCCGATATAATGATTTCAGACCATAAAAGAGGGGGGAATTGCGTGGAATATGTGCTGGAAATGAAGAATATCAGCAAAACCTTTCCGGGTGTTGTGGCGTTGGACCATGTGCAGCTGCAGGTGAAACCCGGTGAAGTCCATGCATTGATGGGAGAAAACGGTGCCGGAAAGTCCACCCTGATGAAGATCCTGATGGGGATTTATACGAAAGATCCCGGCGGAGAGATCCTCTTCGACGGAAAGCCCTATCATGTGTCCAATCCTAAGGAAGCCATGGATATGGGCGTTGCGATGATCCATCAGGAGCTGAATCCGATCCTGGACATGACCGTGTACGAAAATATCTTCGTGGGCCGGGAGATCCGGAAAAACGGCCTGGTGGATAAGAAGGCTGAGATCGAAGAGGCGCAGAAGCTGATCAAGGAGTGCGGCCTGCACGTGTCTCCCAAGGAGACGCTACGGAACCTCACGGTGGCACAGTGCCAGCTCATCGAGATCATCAAGGCTATCTCTGTCAACGCCAAGGTGATCATCATGGACGAGCCTACCGCCGCCATTACGGAGCGGGAAGTGGAGCTGCTCTTCGACCATATCCGCAAGCTCAAGGAGAAGGGCGTTGCCATTATTTATATCTCTCACCGCATGGCGGAGATCTTCTCCATTTGCGACCGGGTCAGCGTGTACCGTGACGGACAGTATATCGCCACAGATGATACGGCCAACCTGACCGAGGCCCAGCTTATCAAGATGATGGTGGGCCGGGAGATCACGGACGTGTATCCGAAGCTGGATGCGGAGATCGGAGATGTGATCTTTGAGGCGAAAAACATCACCCGCGCGGACAACAAGGTGAAAAACGTCAGCCTGACGGTTCGCAAGGGCGAGATCCTGGGCATCGGCGGTCTGGTGGGCGCCGGACGCAGCGAGCTGGTGGAGGGCATCTTCGGTATGCATCCCCTCTCCAGCGGCGAGATCTATGTGAAGGGCAAGAAGGTGAATGTCTCCTCGCCCCAGGATATCATTAAGGAGGGCGTGGCCCTGATCACGGAGGATCGGAAGGTCACGGGCCTGAACCTGAGCGGAACGGTCAATGACAACATCGCTATGGTGGCGATCAAAAAGCTGTTGACCAACGGCCTTTACAATAAGTCCAAGGCATATAAGGCGTCTCAGGAGTACATTGAAAAGCTGAATATCAAAACTCCTTCCGCCAATCAGATCGTCGGCAACCTGTCCGGCGGTAACCAGCAAAAGGTCGTCATTGCCAAGTGGCTGCTGAACGAGCCGGATATCATCATTCTGGACGAGCCCACCCGAGGGATCGACGTCGGCGCCAAGCGGGACATCTATCTGCTGCTGGGTAAACTGGTGCAGCAGGGCAAGGCCGTCATCATGATTTCCTCGGAGATCCCGGAGTTAATGGGAATTTGCGACCGGGTCCTTGTTATGTGCGAGGGTAACGATTCCGGCGAAGTCAAGCGTGAGGACTTCTCTCAGGAGCGTATTATGACACTGGCCTCCGCCATCACGGTATAAAGGAAGGGGAAAGCATGAAAGAAAAGAAAAATATCGGTGCGCTCATCAGCGAATATTTCATTTTCGTGATCTTTATCGCGCTGGTGATCGTTTTGACCTGTCTGAAGCCCAGCTTCATCACGCCGGGCAACCTGGTCAACATTTTGAAGCAGGCCTCCATCAACGGCATTCTGGCCTTCGGCATGATGTTCGTCATCGTTGCCGGCGGATTTGATATGTCCGTTGGTTCTACCGTGGCCTTTACAGGTGTTCTGGCAGCTATGCTGGGTCAGGGTAACTATCCGCTGATCGTGCCTCTGGCTGTGGCCATGCTGGGCGGTCTGGCTGTGGGCATCGCCAACGGCATCGGCGTTGCCGTTGGCAACCTGCCTCCTTTCATCATGACTCTGGGCACCATGACCGCTGTCCGCGGTCTGGCGTTGGTGGTCTCCGGCGGTAAGCCCGTCATCGGCATCAGCCCCCAGTATAAGGCCGTTGCCGCTTCCACCATCGGCGGGATCCCCATGCTGGCCCTTTATCTGGCCGTCATCATTGCTGTCTGCTCCTTCGTCCTGGCAAAGACCGTGTACGGCCGCCGGGTCTATGCCTGCGGCGGCAACCTGCTGGCAGCCAAGGTCTCCGGCATCAACACCACTCTGATCCGCATCTCTACCTTTGCCATCGCCGGCCTGCTGGCCGGTCTGAGCGGCTTCCTGATGACCTCCCGCGTGACCATCGGTCAGCCTACCGCTGCCGAGAGCTACGAGATGGACGCTATCACCGCCTGCGTGGTGGGCGGCGTGTCCATGTCCGGCGGCGTCGGCAAGCCCTGGGGCGTTGTGGTCGGCTGCCTGCTGATCACGGTCATTGCCAACGGTCTGGATATCATGGGCGTCTCTTCCCACTGGCAGCGGATCGTCAAGGGCGCCATTATCGTCCTTGCGGTGCTGATCGACATCAAGGGCAAGAGCAAGAAGAACTGACTGGGTGTCAAGAGCGTTCCCGCTCTTAACATATACATTTTAAGGAGGAAGTACACGATGAAAAAGAACAAGTTTCTGGCACTGCTGCTGACCTGTGCTATGACCGTGACGGTCCTGGCCGGCTGCGGCAGCAAAAACACCACCACCGCACCCTCTGAGGATACCAACAAGCCTGCTGAGTCTGCGACCTACAAGATCGCTCTGATCCAGCAGCATCAGACCAACGCCTTCCAGATCGCTGTCACCGAGGGCGCCAAGGCCAAGGCCGCTGAGCTGGGCGTGGATCTGACGATCCTGAGCGCCGACCAGGACGCTGCTACTCAGATCAGCCAGATCGAGCAGTGCGTCTCCGAGGGCTACAACGCCATCCTGTTTGAGCCCGTGGATCCTGACGGCCTGCGTGACGCCGCCAAGGCTGCTGCCGACAAGGGCGTTGTCATGATCAACGTTGTCTCCGTCTGCACCGACTGGGAGAGCGCCGGTATCTCCGCCATCTCCTGCGGCAACAACGTCAAGGCCGGCGAGAACGAGATGCAGCACGTTGCCGACCTGCTGGAGGGCAAGGGCAATGTCGCCTTCCTGACCGGCCCCTCTGCTGTGACGGACGCTCTGGACCGTATGGAGGGTTATCGCAACATCTTGGCCAACTATCCCGACATCAAGGAAGTTGTCGCTCCCGCTGACTGCGAGTGGGATACCGCCAAGGCTCAGGCTACCGTTGAGAGCTGGCTGTCCGCTTATGATCTGGATGCCATCGTCTGCGAGAACGACGGCATGGCCGTTGGTGCTGGCAACGCTGCCGGCGCTAACAGCGGTATCATCATCACCGGCGTTGACGGCACCCCCGACGGCTATGAGGCGATCGAGGATGGCCGCATGACCGGTACGGTCGCTCAGGACGGCGGTCTCATGGCTGCCGGCGGTCTGGAAGCTGCTGTCACCCTGCTGAACGGCGGCACTTTGGACAACAATGTGATCATCGCTGAAAGCGTGTGGATCGACGCTTCCAACGTTGCTGACTACAAGTAAGTATTCACGGAAATTGCCTCTTGGCAAACCAAGCAAAAGGTCATATAATAGAAAGAAAGGGAAAACGGCTCCGTTTTCCCTTTCTTTTTAACAAAAACGGAGGAATGCGCCATGCTGAAAGTCGTTCTGGCAGATGACGAAAAGAAGATCCTTCTTCTGCTGCAAAAGCTGATTGACTGGGAGCGTCTGGGATATGAGATCGTCGGCACGGCCAATGACGGTCTGCGGGCGCTGGAGCTGGTGCGGGAACTGCATCCGGATCTGCTGATCACGGATGTCCGGATGCCGGGGTGCAGCGGGATCGAGCTGATCCAGCAGGCGAAGAAATTGCAGCCGGATCTGCATTTTATCATCATCAGCGGTTACCGGCAGTTTGAATATGCCCAGAACGCGCTGAAATACGGCGTGGAGGATTATCTGCTCAAGCCCCTCAAGAAGGAGGAGCTTACCGGGATCCTGATGCGCCTGAGCGACAAGCTGGGGGAAGAGGCGGCCCTGGAATTCCAACTGAAACGAAGTAAGGAACGCCAGCAGGATCTGCTGATGGAGTCTCTGGGCAATGCAGCGGAGCACCAGCAGCCTTTTCTGGCCTATGCGGACGAGGGGTTCTATGCTGCCGAAGGCGTCTGCTTTGCTGCGGTGGTGCGGGTGGATCTGGTGGGCGCCATTCCCAATCCGGAGGGCTATCAGGTCATTTTGCGGAGCGCACTGGAGATCGTCCGGAGGGAACTGCTTTCCCTGACGGATGTCTTTGCCGCCTCCATCCGGAAGGAGGGCGTTGCGGTTGTTCTGCGCATGAGCGCATACCGGACGGTGGCGATGAAGCAGTGCTTCACCAAGATCCAAAAGGAAATTGAGCAGCAGCGGGATCTGTTCGGCAATCTCCGCTGCACTATCTGTCTGGGCAGCCGGCAGACGGACTTTATGGAGACGGTCCTCTCCATGCGGCAGGCCATGTGGTTCTGTCAGGACCGTCTGTGCCATCCGCAGACCTGGCGGGACGCCGAGACCGAGCAACCGGAGTTCAGACAGCGGTATATGATGGAAGCCGCGCAGAAAAAGCGGTTTCAGGTGGCAGCGGAATGTCTGGACACGGCGCGGTTCGCGCAGGAACTGGAGCAGAGCTTCCAGACCGTCATGTCTCAGCCGGGGCTGAACGGCCAGATGTTTGAGGACTGGTTTGATCAGGTGCTGGCGGCCTGTCTGTATGGGATGCAGCAGGACGGGCAGGCCGCGGAGGGCTTTGTGATCCGGATGCGGAACCGGTTCTGGCTCTGCCCGGACGCAAAGAGCGTTTTCCAGGTGCTGAAGCAGGACATCAGCCGGGAATTGCAGCGCTTGGGGGAGGAGCGGTCCCTGCGGGAGATGCGTCCCATCACGGAGGCCAAGCGGTATATCCAGCAGCACTATCAGGAGTCCCTGCGGCTGGAGGACGTCAGCAGCGCCGTGGGCTTTAACGCCACTTATTTCTCCACGCTGTTCAAAAAAGAGACCGGTCAGAACTTCTTGGATTATCTGACGGAGCTGCGGATCAGCAAAGCTAAGGAACTGCTGTGTGGGGAAACGCTATCTGTTCAGGACGTAGCGGAAACAGTGGGGTACAGCGACCTGAAATACTTTTCCAGACTGTTCAAAAAAGCCACCGGCGTCAGCCCGTCGGATTATAAAAAGCTATACAAGTAGGTGATCGCATGTGGTTGAGGACCGGCTGGAAGCTGAAAAAAGCGCTGCGGCGCTATCGGAATGACCGGGATCTGGAATCGGTTTTGCAGATGGATTGGGCGGAGACCCCACTGCTGAACGACTTTTTCTCCGACCTGGAAGAACGCCTGTACGGTGAGGAGATCACAAAGCTCCGGCAGAAGCAGGCGGAATATCTGGCTCTGCAAAACCAGATCAACCCCCACTTTCTCTACAATGCGCTGGAGGCTATCCGGACGGACGCGCTGCTGGCGGACTGCGAGGATATTGCGGAGACCACGGAGGCACTGGCCACGTTTTTCCGCTACACCATCTCCAATGTGAAGGAATACGTGACGTTTTCGGACGAATTGGATAATGCGGAAAACTATTTCACCATTCAGCGGTGCCGCTTTGGGGATAAGATCTCTATGGAGCTGGAGCTTGAAAACGAACAGCTACTGGAGGCAAGGATACCGAAGCTCATTTTGCAGCCGCTGGTGGAAAATGCGGTTTCTCACGGCTTGGAGGGGAAGCTTGGCCCCGGCACCGTGCGGATCGCAGTGGAAAACAGCGACAAGACGCTGTTTCTGCGGGTTCGGGATAACGGCGTCGGAATGCCGGAGGAACGGGTGGATCAGCTGAACCGGCAATTCGCGGAGGACGCCGGCGCTCCAACCGACCGGCAAAAAGGGGGCATCGCCCTGCGCAACGTGAACAGCCGGATCCGGCTGATGTTCGGCGAGAACTACGGCCTTCACATCTTCAGCGCCGTGGGAGTCGGGACGGAGTGCTGCGTCACGCTGCCCCTGCTGTTTCAGGAGGCGTGACCGCCCATGAAAGAGGAACTGATCCGAGTGGAATACGGCCGCTTTCAGAGTGAGGACAATACCTACCACTTTGAGATCTCCTGTTCCAGAGGGGAGTGCATCGGCGTCTATGTGGACGACCATCTGACTTCCGGCACGGCCTATCTGAACATCTTCAAGGGTACCTGCCATCTGACTTCCGGCAAAGCCTTTTCCTGCGGCCGTCGGGTGGGCGGACAGATATTGGAGCGGTGGATCCTGCAAAACAGCATGATCGTGGACAAGCATCGGTTTACCTCCGGGGCGCTGACGGTGCGGGACTTTCTGGTGGCGCTGGGCAAATCCGTGGACCGCAGCCAGCTTCGGAGCGTGATACAGCGGATGGAAGGCCCGGAGGCTGCATCCATGATGCGGCAGATGGAGCTGGATCTGCCGATGGAGCGGAGTCTGGCAGAGCTGTCCCTTCTGGATTACTACCGGCTCTGCATTTTTCGGGTGTGGCTCTGGAAAACGGAACTTTTGGTCATGGACCGGCTGACGGAGGTCCTGCGGCAAAAGGACATGGAAAAGCTGATGCAGTGCGTGCAGCAGTTATTGGAGTATGGCGCGGCGGTCATCCTTCTCGATTTGGACGAGACCTTCATGTTCCGAAGCTCTGACCGCATCGACGTTGTCAAAAACCGGCAGACCTGCTATCACCTGTATCCGGAGGAGTACGGCGAAAAGCTGTACAAGATCCTCGGCTGGGAAGATCACGGCAGCGTGGGAAAGCAGACCGGCCCATGTAGCGGCGATGTGGTGCTACGGGTATCCGGACTGACATTCCCCGGCACGGCGCCTCTTGACTTACAAATATCCGGCGGTGAGATCGCCTTTTTGCGGGATGAGAATTACAGCACAGCAATGCAGCTTCAAAGCTGCTTTTTGGGCGGACAGCGCTGGCTGGCCGGCAGCTTCTGCCTGGATGGGACGGCATATACCCCCGGAGAGCTGACTGGTCTGATCGGTACGGAGATCGGCATCCAGATCGAGCGGCCGGACCGCTCCAACGGTGTGCTGTTTGACAATCTGACCGGGATCGACAATCTGAGCATCAGTCTTCTCTCAAAAGCGGGGAAGCGGATCGCCGCCGGCCGCGTCAAGGAGAGTATTCTGGATGAAGCGTCCCGGTGGTTCCCCAGAGAAGCGCTGCAACGACCCTTGCGGACCTGGTCCCTGCCGGAACGCCTGCGGTTTTCCTACTGCAAATGGTATCTTCTGAACCCCAAGCTGCTGATCTGCTTTTTCCCCTTTGCCGGACAGGAGACTGCTCACCATGAAATGATCATTGAGATGCTGGTATCCTGCGCGGAGCGGGGGATGGCGGTCTGGGTAATCTCCTCCGGCATTGACGCCATCTGTGAGAAAACAGAAAATCAGGAGTTCCTCCGGCGGCTGCGTTACCTTAACTGTATCCTGTAAACGAAAACAGCGAAGTCTGAACCGAGTTCAGACTTCGCTGTCATTGCGTGTGACGACTTTAACCCATTTCCAGCTGTGGAGCCGGATGGCTACGGGGATGATCTTATAAAGCTGGTCCCATTTCAGCAGAAAGAACACCACCACCGGCACCAGCTCCCAGCGGAAGGCCGCCAGAGCCGACAGGGGCACGATGATGAGCCACATGCTGATGAGGTTCATCTTGGCGCTGAAGGCGGTATCTCCGCCGCCCCGGATGATGCCGTTGTCGCAGGCCACCTGATAGGAGGTTCCCACGGTGGTGACGGCGATCACAGTCATGAACTGCATGGACAAGCGGCAGGCATTTTCTGTCAGAGTACCGCCGAATACGGTCAGCAGCGGCCTGCGCAGCAGGAAGATGGTAAGGCCCGTGAGAAGGCCAATGGCGGAGAACAGCACCTCCAGTGTGTGAACCAGACGCTTCAATGTTGCCCGGTCTCCGGCACCGATGGTCTTGCCCACCACAATACCGGAGGCCGATGAAGCACCGTATGCCACCACAGAAAGGACTTGGTAGGCCTGAACGGCGATGGCGTTGGCCGCGGTCACATCGCCTCCCAGATGGCCCAGAATCCCGGTCTGCACCATTTGCGCGGCACCCCACTGGGCCTGATTCAGCAGGACGGGAAGAGAGACGCGAATATAATCCCGCAGATAGCTGGTATCCATACAGACCAGCTTTTTCAAGGTCAGGCACAGCTGCTTTTCGCGGAACTTCAGATACAGGATGACGATCAGCAGCTCAATACAGCGGGAGACCAACGTGGCCACGGCGGCACCCTGTACACCCAGCTCCGGGAAACCGCAGTTGCCGTAGATCAGCAGGTAATTCAAGCAGATATTGATACACAAGGTAGAAAAAGAGATCACATATCCGATGGAAACGATCCCCACAGACCGCAGGGATGCCACCAGAATATTGGTCACCGTAAAGAGGATATAGGTCCAGCTGACGATCTGAAAATAGCGGACGCCCTCCGCAATCACAAGGGGGTCATTGGATAGAAGATTCAGAAGCTGCTCCGGCACCAGCCGCACGATCAGGAACATTACGACCGCCATGCCACCACCGAAGCGCATTGCAGCGCCGATGATATGCGGGATCGGCTCCAGCCTGTTTTTTCCCCAGTATTGGGCGCCCAGTACAACGGCGCCTTCTCCCGCGCCTTCCACCAACATCTGAAGCATAAACTGTACTTGATTGCACAGGCTGACACCGCTCATGGCGTTTTGACTGTATCGTCCCAGCATGACCATATCCATCATATTGACGCTGTATGACAGCAGATTGTGCAGAGCCAAGGAGAGAGCCAGCACAGAGAAGGTTTTATAAAACTGTTTTTCCCGAAGCATGAATGCGAACTCCTTTGCGCATAGTGCAAAATTGTCATTCCTTGCATTGTACCATAGTTCCGCCAAAATTACAGCAGAGATTTCAAAAAGTGGCTTTCAGTCTTAAATGAACTGAAAAATCGAGGAGTTAAGGATATCCTGATCATCTGCGCCGACGGCCTTACAGGCATTAAGGAAGCGATTGCAGCAGCGTTTCCAAAAACAGAATACCAGAGATGTATTGTTCATCAGGTAAGAAACACTCTGAAATACGTTCCGGATAAGGATAGAAAAGCCTTTGCTACAGACTTAAAAACCATCTATCAGGCTGCTGACGAGCAGAAAGCTCTGGCTGCCTTAGAGCGTGTAACTGAAAAATGGACTCCCAAATACCCGAATTCCATGAAGCGTTGGAAGGACAACTGGGATGCTGTTTCACCTATTTTTAGGTCTATAACTGCTTGTTCCTTTTTTTCTTGGGGAAATTTTACCATCGCCCCGCCAGAGATGCAATATTTTTTGCGGTTAGGAAATGCTTCGCTTAGCCAGCGTTTGAAAGTAGATTTACTCGGGTATCCCAATGCTTTGATAGTCACAATGATACTCTCGCCGTGTTCTTGATAATACTGCAGTGCACGTTTCTTTTCGCTTTCTGAAAACTTTGGTTCTCGCTTGCTGAAATTATGAAGATCTCCTGTGGATTCATATTCCTTTACCCATTTCACAAGCATATGACGATCTGGAAAACCAAGTTTTCTAATAACCGGAGCAACTCTACGGCCATATTTCTGATAGAGCTTTACCGCCATAATTCTTTGTTCGTATGTGTATATGCGAAGCCTCCTTAGACTTATTTAGTCCAAGATTTCGTCCGCATCCCCAATTGCTAAAGCTCAGATATTTTGACCGTATCATAGCACGCGCGAATACCCGCTTTATGGTGATGTCGGGAGGACAGTACGAACTAAAGCGCCGAAGAGAAGCGGAAAATAACCGCAGTCAGAGCGGGCTTGATCTTGACGTTATTGACCATTACAACGGCACAGAAAGAAGCGTAAAGACACTTTCTGGCGGCGAGTCTTTTAAGGCATCGCTTTCTCTTGCACTTGGCCTTTCTGATGAGATCCAAGCATCTGCTGGCGGCGTTAAACTTAATACAATGTTTGTAGATGAGGGTTTTGGCTCGCTCGATGAGGAGTCTATTGACCAAGCCATGAAAGCACTCCTGAGTCCGGTGGACGGAAATCGTCTTGTTGGTATCATATCTCACGTAGCTGATCTGAAAAACCGCATAGACAAACAAATCGTAGTCACAAAGGAAAAGAGCGGAGGAAGTAAAGCGCAGATTATCTCATAAGATATGGAGGCCGCTTATGATAAAGAAATAAAAGTGGGACTGCATCAACCAATGTCATTAAGTTTAGTGACGAAGACAATATGAGTATGGTATTTTTACGGGACGATCTCAATGCTGAAAACATCCGCGATGGGAATACACTGCCGGTCCGTCATCTGGATCACGCCGTTGACCGCGTCGATCCGCTTGACCTCTCCGGTGACAGTTTGGTAGCTGCCGCCGTCCTTCCGTTCGTCTGGCACAAAGTAGGTGATGGACACCGTGGGCCTGCCGGGGAGCAGTTCCTGGAGGCGCTGCAATTCCGAATCAACCCGTGCCATTTCGTATTCATCCAGTTCCGCACGCTGATCCGTCAGCCACCCGGTTTCCGCAATGGTGGCGCTGTGGCCGGTCAAGGCGGCAAAGGGAGAGAACTGCGCCGCACGGTCATAGAGGGACATTCGCGGATGTTTTGACGAATCCGGATGGGGCAGGCGAATGATGTCATCGTATGAGCAAATCCGCATCCGCAGAAAGCGTCTGGAAAGCGACGAACGCCGTATTACCGAGCTGAAAAGACTGTTCATCAAGATTTATGAGGACAACGCCAGCGGGCGGTTAACAGATGAACGCTATGATATGCTGAGCCAGACCTATGGAGCGGAGCAGAAGCAGTTGGAAGCGGAAGTGATCACCTTGCAGCAGGAAATTGAAGTACAGGAACGACAGAACGAAAACATTGAAAAGTTCATTCAGAAAGCGCACAAGTATGTCGGCATTGAAGAACTGGACGGCTATGCTCTGCGCGAACTGGTGTCTGCCATCTATGTGGACGCACCGGACAAATCCAGCGGCAAGCGGGTGCAGCACATCCATATCAAATATGACGGGCTGGGCTTTATTCCTCTGAATGAACTGATGAAAAAGAAAACGGCGTGACCAAAGTCACGCCGCCCCTTGAAAACACAAGGTTTTCACCATTTTTTGATTTTACTGTTTTACGACCACCCGGCAATTCCCTCGACTTATTTTTTTCGTGCCCTGTACCATCCGGTTTGCCCCATAGGTCACATTGTGTACCTATGAACATGAACCGTTCCGTCTGTGGGTATCTTTGCAATCCGCAGGATCCGAATCGCCCTGCAGGATCAAAATGCAGAGAAGAATGCATCCCAGCCCCATGCATACAGACAGGGTCAAGGACTCACCGTAAGCCAGAATTCCGACAAAGGCCGCGGCGACAGGTTCGATACTGGTAAGGATCGCGGCTTTTCCACTCTCCACAGATTCAAGCCCCTTGGTATATAGAAGATAGGGGAGAAGTGTGGAAATCCATATCAGGCAGGCAGAGGAAAGAAGTATCTTTGGCTGCGGCAATGTGGTCAGCAGAATCGGGAGATCCATAAAAAACAGAGAGAAGCTGCCGGAGAACAGGAACGACCACACCACAATGGTAAGAGTCGAATCGTGTGCCGCCAGAGCAAAGCGGCTGAAAATGGAATAGAGGGCATAGAAAAAGCCGGCGCAGAGTCCTGTGACAAGCCCCTGAGATGTGATATTTAGATTTCCACTCCAAATGCCGGTGACAAAGGAACAGCCGAGCAGCGCCAGCGCCAGTGCCATCAGCTTTTTCTTCGTGATTTTCTCGCGGAAAATAACAGCACTGAGAAGTACCACGATGGCTGGCGCCGTGTAGAGCAGGATGGCGCTGACCGCTAGAGAGCATAGCGCCTGACACCTGTAATAAAGGATAGTGACCAACAGGATGCTCATGATGCCTGTGCCGAAAAAAATGGGCAGGTGACGGAGCCGGATCCTGAAAACGCTGCGGTCTTTCAAAGAGAAGATCATGAGCAGGAGCAACATGCAGCCGGTATTCCGAACAGCCGCCACGGTGCCAATCCCCATACCGGCGTTTAGCAGCGGCCGGGTAAAAAGACCGCTGCATCCCCAACCAATCCCTGCTCCCAGAATCTCCAAACAGGCTGACACCCGGGAAGATACCTTCATCATCAATAGGTCGGGAGGAAGGTGTAGAAAAACTTGGGGACTGCGTCGATATGCTCCAGCCAGATATGCTCATTTGCAGCGTGGGCGGAGCCGTTCTGAGGCACCCGGTATTCTCCGGCAAAGCGGTACACATGGTCGCAGATGGGATAGTAGAAATAGGAGTCTGTGCCGCCAAGGCAGACGGAGGGGACAGCGACGCAGTTGGGGTATACGGATTCGATCACAGACTTCAGATTCTGGAACAGCGGCGTGTCGATATCCGAAATGGGAGAGGGGTTTCGCCCACCTAGGCAGGTGACCTCCACGCCTAGCTCGGGGCCGATGATCTCCCGCAACTTCTCTGTCACACTGTCAATGGTATCACCGGGCAGCGGACGACAGTTCAGGGTAACGCTGACTTTGCCGGGCATCACATTGGGCGCGTAACTTCCCTGCGCCATAGTCATGGCCACCGTGGTCTGAAATTTGGCCGCCACGCCGGGGTCGCTGTCCAGCATGGGGAAGAACTGTTCCTGATGTGCCTGAATGTCCTGATAGATCTCCCGGCGCTCTGGCACATGATCCGCCAGAATGCGGTACTGCAGGGCAATCTCCGGCAAAATGCGGTAGGGCATGGGACTTTCAGCCAACCTGACCACTGCCCGGGCTACGTCCGCCATGATGCTGGCCTTGCCGGGGCGGGCAGAGTGGCCGCCTTTACTGCTTTTGGAGAGCTGGATATCCACGTAGCCCTTTTCGGCCACGGAGATATTGGCAATGGAGCCACTGACACCCATAGAAGCGCCGGAGATGACAGAGCCGCCTTCGTCCAGCACCATGCCTAGCCGGACGCCCCGCTCCTGCAGAGTCTTGACCAGCAGTGTTGCGGCAGGCGCGCCGCAGGTAGTGCTGACTTCTTCGTTATAGCCGTAGGCTAGATAGATGTCAAAATCCGGCTGGAAGCCTTCGGCAATCAGGGCCTCCAAAGCTTCCATGTGTCCCATGATCTGATTTTTGCAGTCCAGACTGCCGCGGCCCCAGAGACAGTCGTCGGCAATCACACCGGCAAAGGGCGGGTGCGACCAAGCGGAGAGATCGCCGGCAGGAACCACGTCCTGATGAGCGGCCAGCAGCAGCGGCAACTTTTCACTTTTCCGAGGCGCTTCCCAATGGTAGAGAAGACCGGCCCGGCCGACAATTTCTTTTTTGAAGGTTTTATGAACGAGAGGATATGTATCTTTCAGATACTTGTGGAACTGCTCAAAGACGGAGAAATCCATCTCTTCCATATTTTGGCAGGATACGGTGGGGAATCTCACCATGCCGGCGAGATGCTCTGCAAGAAGATTGGCCTGTGGAATCATGTGATCAAATCCTCCAAATCGATAATGTAAAAGAATTGAAAAAAGGTTCACAGCCCAAGTGGTATTCCAATCGCTAAAAGTATACCATGTGTTCTGGAAAATGTAAAGAGAAATTTACCCGTGTCGCAAATTTGTGAAAAAGAAAACTTTTGCGAGACATAAGACTTGACGATATGCTGTTTTTTTGGTATTTTTATATAGATGAGAAGAGAGTGTGCCATATGGAATATGTGGTATGCCGCAGTAGTCCCGACTGCTTGAGCGGGATGCTGTATGAAACGGCTGATGATCGGAGGGCGCTGTGGCGAAAAGAGAAGCCTTATATGAAAAGATCCTCGCGTGGTTTAAGGAGCAGACAGCTACCGGGATCTTGAAGGAGGGAGACGTGATCCCCTCGGAACGGGAACTGGCGGCGCAGTTCAATGTCAGCCGGGTGCCGGTACGGGAGGCGCTGCATATTTTGGAATTTGCCGGAGCAATCGCCAAAGCGCCGGAGGGGATGAAGATTCAGGCAGCCAATAGTCGGTGGGTGCAGCCACAGGTCAGCTTTTCCCATCAGGTGACCCAAGAGACATTGAAGAATCTGTTTGAGGTGCGGATTTTTCTGGAAAGCGCCGCCGCACAGTATGCGGCACAGCGGCGGACGGATGAGGATATCGCCGAGATGCGGGGGACAATCCAGGAAATGCTGACGGCTATGAATGACTCGGAACAGGCGGATAACGAGGAGATCATCAAGGCATCCCACCGCTTTCACCGCTGCATGATCCGGGCGGCGAAGAACCCCATTCTGGAGGAGATCTACGGAAATCTTTTTGAGTTGCTGCAATACTCCAAGCAGCATACACTGACGGTGCATCGCGATCTGCGATCCACGGTAATGGATCATGAGGCCATCCTCTCTCGCATCGAAAGCGGCAATGCCGCAGAGGCGGGGCAGTATGTGCGGTTCCATTTGGAGCGGGCGCTGGAACGCCTGCGGATCAACTCATAACGGCAAAAGCGGCAAGGAGTAGAGAATGGTGAAGAAAAAAACTTTCAACGATATTGAGGCGGCTGACGTGCTGCACCAGGTCTCCAATCTCTATGTATCTACCAAGACCTCTCAGGATTATGGAACCGGAGAGGAGTATTCCTCCGTGGAAGTGCATCTTCTGAAAGCGGTGGTGGATCATCCGGGGATCACACCCAGTGAACTGGCAGACTTTTCCGGTAGGACCCGGGGGGCGGTGTCCCAAAATCTTAAAAAACTGGAAAACAAGGGCCTGCTGAGCCGGAAGACGCTGATGGATTCTGCGGGAAAGGTGCAGCTCTGTGTCACGGAGAAAGGACGGGAGTTAGATCGCCAGCACCAGATGTATGACGCGGTGCATTTTGGCGAGACCATGGATATCGTCCGGGGGAATTTCAGCCAAGAGGAGATCGATACGGCATTCCGGGTGCTGGAGGGATGGCTTCAGGCCCGTAGAAGCGTCCATAAAAAGAGAGTGGAAGAACGGCGTAGAACAGCGGGGCACGGGAACTCGTAAAACGGGTATTTTTTAAAAGAAAGAAGCAAAGAGGCTGTTCGCATTGAACTGCATCCCGTCAAGAGGACAGTGAAAAAATATAAAGTTTTCCCGGCCAGCAGCCAGGCGCTGCTGGTCGTTTTTTTATGCAGCGAGATAAAGTAGGTGCTTTTCCATGGGCGTCAGGACACTGAGCTTGCGCTGTACTCGGCGAGTGTTGTAATAGCGGATGTATATAGGATCAATCGGGCAAAAACCTCTTGTAGCACTTGCAGCAAAAAGTCCGTTTTCTTGCCGTGCAGGCAAGATAGTCCAATGGTATATTTAAGTTCTCTTAAGGAAGTTTCAATTCCCCAGCGGAGACGGTAAAGTTCTTTGATTGTTCCAATGGGAAACATCAACATAGACTTTGCACATTAGATCGAACATGGCATTTAGGTGAGCAATCACCATCATAAGTGAACCGCACCCCGTCAAGTAGACAAAGAAAAAAATAATGGAAACACAGCGCTGTGGCAACCGCGGATTCTGGTTAGCAGTAATAGCTGCCAACCAGAATCTGCGGTTTTGTTTATGCTGCTAAATACTGCTCATGTTTTTCAAAGGGCGTGAGGACACCCAGGCCATGCTGTAGCCGTCCAGTATTGTAGTAAGCAATATAATCCTCAATCATCTTCACTAATTCTTCGCGGCTGGTAAACCGTCTGCCATATAGAAGACTTTTCTAATTCTTTGTCTTCTACAGGGGGAGCATATCACATATTTGCGAGATGCTTTTTTCTGTTTTGCACAAAACGACCTGCGTGTTATAGATATAAACGACAATTTTTGACGGGAAGAAAAAAAGAAAATTGACAATCCAAGCAAATGCATTTAGAATCTAAACAAGCAGGTGGTATACTGAAAAAAATATGGATACCACAGAGAGGGGCCAATATGGAATTGAAGCATGATTTTGACGAAGCGATAGACCGCAGGGGAACCGGCTGCAAAAAGTACAGCCAGTACCCGCCGGACGTGTTCCCTATGTGGATCGCTGATACGGATTTCAAAGCCCCAGCACCGGTGGTGGAGGCGTTGGTCAAGCGGATGCAGGACGGCGTCTACGGCTACCCTGCCACCAGCAAGCGGCTGTGGCGTGCCGTACAGAAATGGGAGGCGGAGCGCTTCGGCTGGCAGATTCCAGAGACTGCGGTGGAATTTTCACCGGGTGTTGTGCCCGGCGTGATCTGTGCGGTGCGGGCGTTTACCAAGCCCGGAGACCAGATCCTGATCCAGACGCCCTGCTATCCTCCTTTTGTGGATTTGACAAAACACAACCGGCGTGTAGTTGTACGCAATCCTCTGAAGCTAGCGGGGAAACGGTACGAGATTGATTTTGAGGATCTGGAAAAAAAACTGACAGATCCAAAAACAACGCTGATGATCCTCTGCAACCCACAGAATCCTTCTGGCCGGGTCTATACTCGGGAGGAGTTGGAGCGGATCGGGCGGCTGTGCCTGGACAACCATGTGATGGTGGTGTCGGACGAGATCCACGGCGATCTCACATATTCCGGCCACCGGCATATCCCCTTTGCCAGCATTTGCCCAGAATTCGCGGAGCACTGCATTACATTTGTGAACCCCAGCAAAACATTCAATCTGGCGGGCTTCCGCACGGCAGCGTTCATTGCACTGAATCCCGAAGTGAAGACGGCAGTGCATGAAGAACTGGTGAACAGCAAGATTTTCGGCGAGAATATTGGCGGAGTAGAAGCCTTGTGCGTGGCCTATGAGTCCTGCGGCTACTACGCCGATCAGATGATGGAATACGTGGAAGCGAACCGGAAGCTGGTCTTAGAGCGTCTGGAGGAGATCCCGGGGATCTCCTGTGTAGAGAACGAGGGGACGTATCTGCTGTTTCTGGATTGCCGAGAACTGGGGATGACACAGGAGAAGTTGGATCGGTTCTTGGTGGAGAAGGCAAAGCTAGGCCTCAACAGCGGTGTGTCCTTCGGACCGGAAGGGGAAGGATTTGTGCGCATGAACATCGCCTGTCCCCGGGCGGCTGTGGCGAAGGCCATGGATCAGTTGGCCGCCGCCGTAAAAACGCTGTAAATTCATTAATTCCACAGTTCAACTGTATTTCAATCAAAATCCGGAATGGGAGAAGGTGCGTTCG
>ENA-UEPJ01002188-UEPJ01002188.1-human-gut-metagenome-genome-assembly--contig:-NODE-2188-length-20896-cov-6.829531_pt1 | contig 20896 bp, 17 predicted proteins | sample MGYA00242890_ERZ507896 | MGnify/ENA primary metagenome ERZ507896 (study PRJEB26167, sample SAMN06115508) | human gut metagenome | host: Homo sapiens | place: China:Qinghai | collected 2015-08-20... | reverse complement strand
CGATGAAGAGCGATGCCGCAAGATAGGTTTTCGCTTCTTTGTAGTCTAAGGTGTACAATTGAATTGCTGTTGTTTTCATATTTGTTCGTTTTAGAAGTGTAAATTTATTCCCCCCATGAATGTAGCCTTGGGCATGGGGAAGCCGTCGTTTATCTCGTAGCGTTGTGCCAGAAGGTTTTCTCCCCGTACGAAGACATGGGCGAAGGGACTCAGGCGATAACTGGCTCTTGCGTTCCACTGCACGAAACTCTCTTTCTTCTCCACCGGGTCAACCGTGGTGTAAAGTCCTGCCACGTATTGTACGCCTGTCGATGCACTCCACCGTCCCCTCGTGAAGTCAGCCCCGATGAATAGCTTGTGTTCCGGTGCCGCCACTATCGGGTGTACCATGCGTAGCCAGCTGTAATTGGCGGTGATATTCCATTCCGGGTGGATACGGTAAGCCGCGTCGGCTTCCGTTCCCCAGTTTTCTATTTTCCCGGTATTGATGTTCATTCGGCGTCCGTCTACCATTTGCGGGCTGATGATATTTTCCCCGTTGATATAGAAAAGATTTATCCCGTAATGAAGCTTGTTGTTCAGCAGGCGTTGCGTGTAAGATAGCTCGTGGTTCCACAGCCGTTCCGGCAATAAATCCGGGTTGGCGACACGGAACATGTACAACTCTTTTATCGTCGGGTTGCGGAAGCCTTTGCTTACCATCGCTTTCAGGCTACTGTTGTTGGGCAGGTATGCCGACAATCCGGCTTGTGGTATCCATTCCGTGCCCGTTACCGAGTGGTGGTCTACGCGTATTCCTACATCCACGGTGAGCCATTCTGTCAATGCTTGCCGGAAATCCACGTATCCCGCGATTTCGTTTTCCGATTTGTCGGATATCTCCTCCTCGTGCCTGTCCGTGACGAAACGATTCCAAGCTTCACCGCCGAAGTGTTGGAAGTCAGCGCCTAGGGTTATCCGGTTGCCCTTGAACAGGGTTGCGCTTTGGTACAGGGATACGCCCAGCATGATGTCTTTCGAGTGGAAGCGGTACGCCAGCGGTTCTTTTCCCTTGGAATAGCCGTCGTTAATCTCGTGGCGTCCCCAGTTGTAAAAGAAACTCAACGCGCCGGATGTTTTCTCGTGACGGTTGGTTAGGGCGAACGAGGTCATGCCTCTAGTGATGCGGGAATCGTTGTCCAAGAGGGGGGCGTTGACCGTACCGGGGTTCGAGGCGTTGAAGTGTGTGACGTTCACGTCGCCGTACATACTCCACGTGTTATTCAATTCGTATCCCACTTTGGCGTATCCGCCGTATTGTTCGAATCCCATGTCCTCGCAGTGGCCGTCGGTACGGTTGTATGAACCTGTCACGATGCTGTTGAATCTGCCTCGTTTCACGCTGTTTGCGGCTTCGGTCATGAGGGTATTGTACGAGCCGTAACTCAGGCGGGCGCTTGTCTTCACGGCGTCATCCCGTTGTTGGCGGGTGATGATGTTGATTACACCGCCCATGGCGTTCGACCCGTAGAGCACGGATGCCGGACCCCGTACAACTTCCACGCGTTCAGCCAGCATGGATTGATAGGCGTCGGCGATGGGGTGTCCCATGAGTCCCATGTATTGCGGGTGACCGTCAATGAGCACGAGCAATCCGGTGGTGGAGTTTCCCCCGACACCCCGCAAGTTCATGCCCCCGGCAGCCCCTGTCGATACGCCGTATCCCAAGATACCCCTGCTGGTGATGAACAGTCCCGGGATTTGTTCCGTCAGGATAGGAAGCAACGAGGGGTCAAGTCGTTTTTCAATTGTTTCCCGGTTCACGACGGAGACGGTCATGGGAAGTTGACGTGCATCCGTTTCGTTGCGTGTCCCGGTGACCACCACCTCGTTAATGGTGTAGTTACGGGCGACTTCGGTCGTGTCCTTTCGTGATTGTGCCTGTAAACCCGTGCCAAGGAGCATACATGTAAACAAGGCACATGCCAATTTTTTAGTCATTCTTATTTTTGATATGAAGTTTTGTATCACGGGGAAGATGTCCCGTGCCGATTTAATATCGAGGCAGGCGGATTCCAACGGGCACCAGCCTGTTTTGGCGCGATTCTTTATGAGAGGGACGCGTCTGGTGAAGCATACCTCTATGTTGGCTTCACGCAACAGCGCTAGGGCGGGTTCGCTAATCGTGTCCGTGTAGACGCTTTCCACGCCGCCCAACACCATGAGTGCCGCTGCCGCTTTGCCAATCACTTTGTCCGCTATCCGCGCTCCTTTCATGAACGAGGGCTCTTGTTCCAGCAGGTCGTACAGGTCTGCAACACCGCGTTGGCTGAAAGTACGGGTTTCCGTTCCTTTTGCGATAACGCAGGAGTACCCGCCGTCGTGCAATAAGTCGATGAGGGATTGCCTTTGGCAAGTTGCAGGTTGCAGGTTACATTCGCCTTCGGCGAGTTGCAGGTTGTGTGCGTCAGCATGTTGTAGTTCTGTTGTGCTTTCTGTCATGATGTGGTTCTTTTGTTTTGACGCGAAGTTAGGTTATCCGGTTTACTTTGTTGTGACATGAATTACAGTTGTTGTTACCATTTTTACAGGTTAATTGATTTTTCAATTTTCAATTTTCAACTTTCAATTTTCAATTGTTCCACGAACCTGTCGATGCGGTGCAGTTCACCGGGAATGTCGATGTTCTGCGGGCAGTGGTGCACGCATTGGTTGCAACCGATACAATGGTTTGCCTGACGTAGTTTCGGGACGCTACGGTCGTAACCGACGAGGAATGCACGTCGTGCTTTACGATAATTTTCATCCTGTTTTCCGGCGGGTATATTCCCTTGATTCACGCATTTGTTGTAATGAATGAGGATGGAAGGGATGTCGATGCCGTACGGGCAGGGCATACAATATTTGCAGTCGTTGCAGGGAATCGTGGGGTATTTCAGCATCAGTTGAGCCGTTTCTTCCAAAAATACTTTTTCGTCATCGGTCAAGGGTTCCAGCGGGGAATAAGTAGCAAGGTTCTCTTGCAAGTGTTCCATGTAAGTCATGCCGCTTAATACGGTTAATACTCCTTCCGGCGAGCCCGCGAAGCGGAACGCCCACGATGCCACGCTATCCGTCGGGCGACGTTGTTTCAGCCTGCTGACGATATGATTGGGCACGTTTGCCAGACGTCCGCCCAGCAGGGGTTCCATGATGATGGTGGGAATACCTCGTTTGGAGAGTTCCCCGTACAGGTATTCGGCATCGGTGTTGCGGGTGTTTACCTCCTTGGCATGTTTCCAGTCCACGTAATTGAGTTGGATTTGCACGAAGTCCCATTTGATTTCGTCGTGTCGTGATAACAGATAGTCGAAAACTTCGATATCACCGTGATAGGAGAAACCGAGATTGCGGATGCGTCCCGCTTCACGTTCTGCGACCAGAAAGTCGAGCATGCCGTTGTCAAGGTAACGTCCTTTCAGGGCTTCCATTCCCCCCATGCCGATGCCGTGGAGCAGCATGTAATCGAGGTAATCCGTTTGCAATTCTTTAAGCGAATTGCGGTATATGGCGAGGGATGATTCCCGGTTCCACGTGTCGGGCGAGAAGTTAGATAATTTAGTGGCAATAAAATACTTGTCCCGCGGGTGTCGGCTGAGGGCTATGCCCATGGCGTGTTCCGAGAGTCCTCGGCAATAGGCGGGCGACGTGTCGAAGTAGTTTACCCCGTGGGCGAGGGCGTAGTCCACTTGTCGGTTTACCATTTCTTGGTCGATTTCGTCTTGGCTATCTCTCGCGCTGGAGTTGGCGATGGTCGGCAGACGCATGCAACCGTACCCGAGCAGCGAAACTTTGTCGCCCGTTGTCGGGTTGATGCGATAGGTCATTTCACCCGTTTGTTTGTTTGCCATGTTGCCGTTGGCGGAGTTATTCCGCGGACGGCAACCGTGTAATGCGGCTGCCGTGACGACCGTTCCTGCGCCTAGTACTTTCAAAAATTCCCGTCGGTTTATCTCTTTTTTATTCTTGTTGTCCATATCTTTTCCTCTTTTAAACGTTAAACGGTTTTATGCATCTCGTGTCCTTCCACGTAAATGGCGCTGAAGGGACGTGCCGGACACAGGTTTTCGCAGGCGCCGCAACCGATACAGCGTTCGGTGTTTACCACGGGTATCCGGGGAGAGTCCGTCATGTCCGGGTTCGATGCCACCATTTCGATAGCTCCCGCGGGGCAGTGGCGGGCACAGTTGCCGCACTCCACGCCGTCGGTCAGCGGCACGCAATTTTCTTTTACCCACACGGCATGACCGATTTGGATAGAGGATTTGTCTGCTGCCGTGATGGGGAGGATGGCTCCTGCCGGGCATACTTCGGAACAACGGTTACATTCCGGTCGGCAATACCCCCGTTCGTAGGACATTTCCGGTTGCATCAGCGTGAGCAGGTTGCCCGACGGGCGCAACACTCCATTGGGACAAGCCGTCACGCATAGTTGGCAGGCAGTGCAATGCCGGCTCATGTTACGAGCCCCGAGAGAGCCGGGAGGCGTGAGTGGCGTGTTGCGATGAGGGATTTTCTTGTCCTCGATAACGGCAAGTCCGCCGTCCACTTTCTTCTCCTGTGCTTTTAGCACGGTGGTGCTTGCTAGTAGCGTGGCGACGGACAGGAAGTCGCGACGTGTTTTGTTTACCGCGGATGTTTCACCCGCTTGCGACGGTTGCGCATGGCGGCGTTCGTAACGGATAGCGCCATGTTTGCAGGTAGCGACGCAATCCATGCATGCCACGCAACGGCTATAATCCACGCGGTGTTCCTTGTGGTTAATACAGGCTGCCTTGCATTGGCGGGCGCATAGGCTGCACCCGTTGCACTTGTCGGCATCAATCGTTACCCGGAAGAGCGAGTAACGGGAGAGGAATCCCAGCACGGTGCCCACGGGACAGACTGTGTTGCAGTACGTGCGCCCGTTGCGCCATGCCAGTATGGTGATTACTGCGAAAGTCACGACGGCGATGATGAAGGTCGGCAGACTCTTCAGCCACACGTCCGTCTCGTAGAAAGCGTAGCTGTCCGCCCGTTGTGCCATGTAAGCGAGTAGGTTGTTACCCCATTGCCATACCGGGGCGAAGAGGTTGGCGGCGATACGCCCGTAAGAGCTGTAAGGCGCGAGCAGGGCGACCACGGAACCTATCCCGGCGACGAGCGCGATAATGAAGACTCCAAGCATGCCGTACCGCAACCACGACAGGGCGGGGGAGTAGGAGTAGGGTAGTTTCTTCCGCCGTTTCCCGAACCATGCCACCATGTCTTGAAATACACCCAAGGGGCAGAGCACGGAGCAATACACTCGTCCGAACAACAGGGTGAGGAGGGCGAGGAATACGACAACTCCCGCGTTTAGTGCCAGAACGGCGGGGAGGAATTGGATTTTTGCCAGCCAGCCGAACCACCCGTGCAACGTTCCCGTGAAATCGAGGAAGAGGAGGGTGATGAGCGCGAAGCAAATCATAGCAAGTGTCAATCTGAGTTTTCGTAGCATCACGTCTTTGTTTTTGAGTTTACTCGGCAAAGATATCCGGGTAATACTCTGGTTAATACACTTGTTGCTTTAAAGCGAAAAAATGTAAACTAATGACGAAAATAAATCAATTCCACTAAAACGGAGTCGTGGGAAAATATAGCTCTGTTTTCTCCAGAGTTTCGTGTAAAATAAGTTAATTTATATTTATATATAATGTATCATACTTGTAGTTGATTTGTAGCATCTCCCATTCAATTCCCATTCAACTCCTATTCAAAGCCTATTATAATAGGAAAATAATAGAATTTAAATTGTATTTAAATAAAATTTAATAATTAGGAAATACGTGTTATTATCATTTATATTAAGAATAATATTATGGAGCGTTTTAGAATTTTTTCTCGAAAACGAGAGGAAACCTGAAAATATTTTGACATGTCGGGGGGGGAGGGGCATAAATCGTGGAATGTCAGTTGTTTGATGTCGGTAGGAAAAATAAATTGATTTTGTAGAGTGATAATTCATTTTACTTTGTAATTTTGTAGACCGATGTTCAAAGAAAGTCACAAGTAAATAGAAAGTTATTATTCATGGAGAATTATATTGTTTCGGCGCGTAAATACAGACCTGCAAGTTTCGATACAGTGATAGGGCAACACTCGATTACATCCACGTTGAGAAACGCTATCCTCAATAAACAATTGGCACAGGCTTATTTGTTTTGTGGACCGCGCGGTGTCGGGAAAACGACGTGTGCCCGTATTTTTGCCAAGACGATTAATTGTATGAATTTGCAACCCAACGCGGAACCCTGCAACGAATGCGAGTCCTGCCGGGCATTTAACAGCGGGCGTTCGTTGAACATACATGAACTGGATGCCGCCTCGAACAATAGCGTGGATGATATCCGCGGATTGGTAGACCAAGTACGGATATTGCCGCAGGTGGGGCGTTACAGCGTGTATATTATCGACGAGGTGCATATGTTGAGTGCCTCGGCTTTCAATGCGTTTCTGAAGACATTGGAAGAACCGCCCGCCCATGCCATATTTATTCTGGCGACGACGGAAAAGCACAAGATTCTGCCGACCATATTGTCGCGTTGCCAGATATATGACTTCAACCGGATTAAGGTGCCCGATACGATCGAGCATTTGAAGCGTATCGCGGCAAAGGAGGGAATACAGGCCGAGGAGGAGGCTTTGAACGTGATCGCCCAAAAGGCTGACGGGGCGATGCGTGACGCTCTTTCTATCTTTGATCAGGTTGTCAGTTTCTGCGGTAAGAATTTGACCTACGATAAAGTGATCGAGAATCTGAACGTGTTGGATTACGATTACTATTTCAGGTTAACCGATTTATTTTATGCCGGGAAGGTGGCCGAAACGTTCTTGCTTTTCAACGAGATCATGGAAAAGGGATTCGATGCCGGAAACTTGATATCGGGGCTCGGTCGACATTTCCGCGATCTATTAGTGGCGAAAGAGTCGATAACAGTACAATTATTGGAAGTGAGTGCTTCCATCAAAGAGCGTTACCTGCAACAGGCACAGACGGTAACTCCCGATTTCATCTTCGACGCCTTGAAAGTCATCGAGCAATGCGAGATGCAGTATAAAATTCGCATGGAGAAACGCTTGTGCGTGGAACTCACTCTGATTAAATTGTGCCAGATTAATGAGCTAAAAAAAAAAGCCTTAGTATAGAGGAGTTTGCCGGGTTATTAAAGATCGAAGGATTTAGCGGTAAATTCCAGCAAGCGAACGGGGACAGTGTAAGTGTGACGCCACCCGCGGAGGAGAAGCGTGTCAGCGTTGTAACTCCGAAGACAGGCGGAAAGCCCGAGAATATACATTCTTTCAATTTGAAAAAGGCATTGGAAGAAACGAAGGAGAAACACAACGAGCCGCGGGAGAGACAGAGTGTAAAAACTGATGATAACCGGGTGAAGGCTCAAAGTGAATTCTCCCTTGCCGACGTGTCGGGTGCGTTGGAAACATTCCTCGCTACCTTGGGTGAGGAGGATAAGGCGGCGAAGATCGCCCTTTTGTCCCACGCGCCTAAAGTGGAGGGATTTGTCATTACGATTGAAGTGGATAATGATTTCCTGTTGACCAGAGTCATGGATTTACATCCGGCATTACTTTCTTTCTTGATGAAGAAACTGAATAACGGGTATATCACGCTGAACGTGCAAATCTACGTGGAAAAAAATAACGGGGAGGAAAAGAAGCGTCTGTTTACCTCTAAAGATAAGTTTGAACATTTCGTGACTATTAATCCCGCTGTCGGTGAATTGAAAGCCCTTTTCGGGTTGGAAATAGAGTGATTCTGTGATTAGAGAATGACAGGAACTGAAAGCATTAAATCACAGAATAAGCGTCAGCTTGTGTGGAGGAATTTAGATCGTTTCCCCGTCTGCCAAATGGATTAATTTATCCCTTTCGCCCACGATCCACACGACATCCCCTGCCTCGAAAATGGTGTCCGGGGTGGGATTCATGGTGGACGTGCCGTTGCGTTCGATACCGATGACCAGACAGGCGGCTTTATCCCGGATGCCGGATTCCCGGATGGAATGCCCTACCAGCGGGGTGTTTTCCTCGATTATGAATTGTTCCAGACTGACTTCGGGCGGGCGTTGCTGTTCCAGTTCCTGTTTTCTTTTTTCCACTCGGTCTTCCACGAACTTACGGAACACTTCGATCTCTTTATCTGTCGCTGCCACGATGATATGGTCAAACGGGTACAAACGTTCCTCGCCGCCGGGGATATTGATACGTTCCTCGCCGCGGATGATAGTTACCACGCTTACCCCGCAGGATTGGCGGAAATTCAATTCTTTTAATGTTTTCCCCACGCTGGGAGAGGATTGTGACACCTCGAAATCTGCCAAATGAAGATCCCGGTTGAGCAAATGTTGCACGAAACGTTGTTTGATAGGTGATTTGCGTTCTTGCTCCTGTTGGCGTGCCGTGAAATTACGCAGGAAACGCCTTTCCAGCAGGATAGAATACTTCTTCAGGCGTTTGGAATAAATGAAAAACAGGATAATGGCACTCGCGATCAGTAACAAAAGTCCTGCCGCCACGTTCACGAGGCTGGAAATCACGAACATGACAATTCCAATACACAAGGCTATACGCAGCACGATGAGCGACACGAGCGGTCCCCGGTTGTATTTGCTGTCGTTCCAGAGGTGTTGAAACTCTTCCGAGTGATTTTTCTTCATCATCATGGCACGGAGAAACGGGGAAATCAGCAACAATATGGCAATAGCGCTGACTATTCCGCCTTGTATCCCCGGTAATTCCTGTCGGATAATCGGCGTGAGGTATTGCAGGAAAAGGACGATCGTGAAGATAGAGAGTATAGTGTAGGTAATCACGATACGTAATAAGGCCTTCAGTAGCCGGGTCCACATCCCTTTATGGTGTATCGTGTTTGTTCCCGTGCTGTACCTGTCAAGGAAGCGAATCCATGCTTGGGGCAGATGATTATTCACGAACCGGTAAGCCGGTTCCGATAGCCGGATCATGTAGGGGGTAAAGAACGTGGTAATGACCGATACGGTAACCACGATAGGATAGAGAAATTCGTCCGTCACGTGCAGCGACATTCCCAGTGACGCGATGATAAATGCGAATTCGCCGATTTGTGCGAGCGAAAAACCGGACTGGATGGCTATTTTCAAGTTCTGACCGGAAAGTAGTATTCCGAAAGCGGAAAAGGTAATTTGTCCCACCATGACCACGACGGTGATCAACAAGATCGGGAACCAGTACTCGATCAGCATGGCGGGATCGATCATCATGCCGACGGAAACAAAGAATATTGCCCCGAAAAGGTCTTTTACCGGCTTGATCAAGTGTTCGATATTCTCCGCCTCTACGGTTTCAGCCAGAATCGAACCCATGACGAATGCCCCCAATGCCGCAGAGAAACCCGCCTTAACTGCCAATAAAACCATGCCGAGGCATAAACCTAGCGACACGACGAGCAGTGTTTCGGCATTCAACCACTGTTTCGCTTTTTTGAGAAAAGTGGGTATCAGGAAAATACCCGTGATCGACCAAAAAACAAGGAAAGCGACAAGTTTCAGTATGCTGTTTGCCATTTCCATTCCCTCGAAATGCTTGCTTACCGCCAAGGTGGACAACAATACCATCAAGACAACGGCGAAAAGGTCTTCCACGACGAGGATACCGAAGACTACCCCCGCGAAACGTTGCCCTCGTAATCCCATGTCCTCGAAAGCCTTGAAAATAATCGTCGTGGACGACATGGACAGCATACCCCCGAGGAAGAGGCTGTTCATGTGCCCCCAGCCGAGTGCCAGTCCGGCAGAGTATCCCAACATCATCATAGCTCCCACGATCGTGAGGGCGCTAATCATGGCGGTACCGCCGACATTCATCAGCTTTTTGAAACTGAAATCGAGTCCCAAGGCGAACAGGAGGAAAATAACCCCGATATCGGCCCATATTTGGATATTTGCCGAGTCTGTGACCATGGGACCGCCGAACGTGTAAGGTCCCGCGATGATGCCTGCCATGATATATCCTAACACGACCGGCTGTTTTAGCCATTTAAAAATAATGGTTATCAGTCCTGCAGAAAAAAGAATGACCGCCAGATCCGAAATTAAAACAGGAATGCCCGACATATAGCTGTTTATTATTATCGACGACAAAGTTAATGCTTTTATGGATTGGATATACGGGATGACGGCATGTTTTTGTGTATTTTCTATTTCGAGGATAAAGCTTACGGTTCGAAAATATTATCTTTGCCTCGTTATGATTAAAAATAACCATGTAAAAAAAGAAGGAGTTACGGGTGCCGTCGTGACGATGCTGGTCACGGGAGCGTTGCTCTCGCTCGTGCAGGTAATGGTGCGACCGCCGCTATTGCTGGCGGAACGCTTGTTGCCCGGCGGTGGTTGGTTGCAGGTCGTGTTGGCGGCACTGTTCGGCGGGTGGCTTTATTTAAAGATGTTCGACAGGGCGAAGCGTGCCGTTTGGCGGCGGCGGATATGGTTGTTGTTTTCCGTGGTATTTTTCTTTCAACTGGCACTGGGTATTTTTGCGGATACCGTTTTCCTCATGTCCGGCAAGTTACACTTCCCGATACCGGGATTGATTCCGGTCGGGGTATTCTACCGGGGAGAAATGTCCTTTATGCCCTTCTTGTTCTTGATCACGATATTGCTTTCCGGGGGGGCGTGGTGTAGTCAGCTGTGTTACTTCGGGGCGTGGGACAGTCTGGCGGCGGGGAAGAACGGCAAGCGGCAGGGGATAAAGCCGGGCACAAGAGCCGGCATCCGTTGGACGGTACTTGCGGTGTTTATCCTTGTGGCTTTGGGATTGAGATTATTTCATGTTCCCGTGATTTATGCCTCGCTAATAGCTGCCTTTGCGGGAGTGGCAGGCGTCGGGATAATCGTGCTTGTATCCCGGGGACGGAAAATAGCTGCGCATTGTTCAACCTATTGTCCGGCGGGTACCTTGGTGTCTTATTTGAAGTATATATCCCCGTGGCGTTTCCGGGTAAACGACCGTTGCACGCGTTGCATGGCTTGTGCGCGGGTATGCCGCTATGATGCTTTGCCCCGGGAGAGCATCCTCAAGGGGCGTCCGGCGGTGAATTGCACGTTGTGCGGCGATTGCCTCGCCGTGTGCCGCCACGGTGCTTTGGAATATCGTTTTTGGGGACTTTCGCCTCTTGCCGCGGAACGTTTATGGCTAGGTACGACGCTGGTCTTTTTCACTTGTTTTCTTTCGATCGCCCGGGTGTAAACGTTCGCGGAAAATGTAATATTTTTGTAATAATTTAACACTGTAATACGCGGGAGGATTGTACATTTGCGTACTAATCAATAATGAAATGAAAATAGACCGATTTCTTCAATTATTTGTCGTAAAGGAAAAAAAGTTTTATCCTTTATATATCGAGCAAGCCGTTAATATCGAGGCTGCCGCGAAACTTCTGGTTGAACTTTTGCAAGAGCGGAAACCTGAAAATCAAAAGACTTTGTACAAGAAGGTCAAAGATTACGAGCATAGTGGTGATCAGATCACGGCACGGCTCTACGAGGAATTGAACAAGACATTCGTGACCCCTTTCGACCGGGAGGATATCAACCGTCTGGGAAGCAGCATGGATACTTTGTTGGATTTTATCCATGACGCGGCAAAAAGGGTATTGATGTATCGGCCGAAAAACGTCAACCAGTTGATGGTTGCCATGGCGCAATGTATCGTCGAGGATGCCCGGATTCTGGGGCAGATCATGGACGAGTTGGATCAACTCCAGAAAAGACCGCAGGAGATTAACGAGAAATGTGTCCGGATCAAGCAGATAGAGCATGACGTGGATAACCTGTATGAAGAATTCATGAGCGACGTGTTTGCCAACGAGAAAGACGCGATAGAGTTGGTTAAATTGAAAAATATAGGACAGGTACTGGAAGATGCTACCGACCGGGCAAAGGACGTGAGTGACATCGTGAGGGGTATTATCATCAAATTTGCCTGATCGTTATGCTGACAATAGTTCTTTTAGCCATCGTGATCGCTCTCTTGTTCGACTTCCTGAACGGGATGAACGATGCGGCAAATTCGATAGCGACGATCGTCGCCACTCGTGTATTCTCTCCCACTATGGCAGTGCTTTGGGCGGCGTTCTGGAATTTCGCCGCTATTTTTATCTTCGGCGTGAGCGTGGCGCATACGATGGGAGAGGGGATTGTGGAAGCCTCCCGGATTAATGAATACCTGATTTTCGCCGCTTTGATCGGCTCGGTCGTCTGGGTATGGTTGTGTACTCATTTCGGGATGCCTATCAGCGTGTCCCATGCCTTGATCGGCGGGTTGATCGGTCCCGTGTGGTTCACCTTCGGGAGCGATGCTCTCGTGGCTTCCGGGATTATCAAGATTGCAGTGTTCATCGTGCTTTCCCCGCTTATCGGTATGATACTCGGTTTTTTCACGATGTGCCTGACGATGTTGATATTCAGACGCAAACACCCGTTGAAAGTCGAGGGCTTGTTCAAAGGATTGCAATTATTCTCTTCCGCTATATTCAGTTTGGGACATGGCGCGAACGATGCCCAGAAAACGATGGGTATCATCGCTATTTTGCTTTATAGCGTGGCAGGTAGCAACACTTTCGTGAGTGAATACCTGTACGAGAACACGGGATCGTTCCACGTGCCCGTGTGGTTGATCGTCACTTGCTACTCGGTGATCGCCTTGGGTACCATCGTCGGGGGAAAGAAAGTGATCAAGACCTTGGGCGACGGGTTGGCACGGTTGAAACCCGTCCAAGGATTCTGTGCCGAAACATCCGGTGCGTTGACGTTGATGGGAACGGCAGTTCTGGGTATTCCCGTGAGTACCACACATACCATCACCGGTGCCATCATCGGCGTCGGCATCACGAAAGGTGTGGCATCCGTCCGTTGGGCAACGGCGACGAATATCGTGGCGGCATGGGTATTGACTATCCCCGCGACCATCGTGATGTCCGGACTCGTGTACTGGATCATGGGGTTGTTCATGACGATGCCGGGCAATTGAAATTGACTTTTGATACCTTTATTCTTGAAGTCCCCAAGTGTGGGGACTTCAAGAATGAGGGATTCGGCAATCACCGGGTCAATTCGTTTTCAATCTCTCGATCAATTGCGGCATCATCGTCCAGATTGTGTTTTCAGTCTGGGCAGTGTAGAAATTACCATCGATCTCGAATTTCTCGTCGGTAGCGATGCCTTTTTGTATGGCGGCTTTTGCCAGCGGATGGACTGCCACTTTCTTGCCGGTGCTGATACCCGTGGCATCAAACATCATGGCTGCGGCACAGTGACCGATAATAATTTTCCCCTTGTCGCCGAAAGCCTTGATGACGGCGAGCATATCCTGATTGTAAGGTTTCCCGGCATTCTCGCCGAACTTGGGCATGGCGTCGCCACAACCGAACACGAGTGCGTCGTATTCATCCTCGTGTCCCTTGAGGTGAGCGATCACGTCGTCGGCAAACAGGGTGATACCGGAGTTTGTTTTGATCTCTTTCGTGTCGGCAACTGCGAATACTTTATAAGGTATCCCGTTCTCGAAAAACGCTTCCAAGTACTGGAATAAACCGAACCCGTTGACCGGGTTTACTGCCAAAACTGCAACTTTCTTTGCCATAATGTATTTTTTTAGCGTGAAACAATAGTTCTATTAAGTAAGTTTATTACTTTTGTATAGCAAAAGTATGCTATCTAATTCGTAAAAACAAGAACGTACTTGGAGATAAGATAGTTACACGGATGTTAGTAATGTTGATACTAAACGGGATATATTGATAAAAAAAATGAAAAATTTTCACGCTAACGGGAAATGTCCCATACGTGACGTGTTGAGTCGTCTGGGGGACAAATGGTCGATGCTGGTGCTGGTGACGCTGGAAGCGAACGGAACAATGCGTTTTCGGGATATTCACAACGCTATCGCGGATATCTCGCAGCGAATGCTGACGGTGACCCTGCGTACCCTCGAGGCGGACGGGTTAGTGTCGCGCAAGGTGTACGCTGAAGTACCCCCGCGGGTAGAGTATCAACTGACGGGAACGGGCGAAAGCTTGATGCCCCATATCCGGACGCTCGTCGATTGGGCGATGCAGCACATGCCGGAGATCGTGGAAAGCAGGGAAGGACACTGACGCGTTAGCGTCTTCAAGCGGATACAGAGTGTCAACTCGGAGAACATGCGTGTGAACGGTAATGCCGGGAACGCGTGTGTTCTGTTTTTTTTTGCAATTTGGTTGCAAGATTATCTCTGTACCTTTACCGGAAATAAAACGAAAGGTTATGAAACAATACGTGAAAGAGATCGTGTCATTTATCCTGTTGGTTGGCGGGATCGGGATGACATGGGGAAATGCGGTGTGGTTCGGGGAGGGACACGTGAGGGCGATGTGGTACGCGGTGGCGTTTCTTCCGGTAGGTTTGCCCGTGTTGCGGGAAGCTGTTGGCTGCCTGTGGGAACGGGAGTATTTTAACGAGTTTATGTTGATGAGCGTGGCGGCACTCGGGGCTTTTTATATCGGGGAATACCCGGAGGGAGTGGCGGTGATGCTGTTCTATTCCGTCGGGGAGAAGTTTCAAGACGTAGCGGTGGAACGTGCCCGTTCCCGCGTGAAGGCGTTGCTTGACGTGCGCCCGGAAGTGGCGGCAGTGATTCGCGGGGGCAGTGTCGTGGCGGAAGTCCCGGCAAACGTGCAGGTTGGCGAGACGGTGGAGGTGAAGGCGGGGGAACGGGTGCCGCTCGATGGCGTGATGCTGGGCGAAACGGCGGCATTCAACACGTCGGCGTTGACAGGCGAGAGTTTGCCCCGGGATATCCGGCAAGGTGAATCCGTGTTGGCGGGGATGATCGCCATGGATCGGGTGGTACGGGTACGGGTGACGCGACCTTATGACCGGAGCGAGCTGGCGCGCGTGCTGGAAATGGTGCAGAATGCCACGGAACGGAAAGCACCGACGGAGTTGTTTATCCGTCGTTTCGCCCGGGTGTACACGCCCGTGGTGACGGGGTTGGCGGTATTGATCGTGTTGTTGCCCTTTATCTATTCGCTGGCGCAACCGGGATTTGCTTTTGTCTTTGACGATTGGCTGTATCGTGCCCTCGTGTTTCTGGTGATCTCTTGCCCGTGTGCTCTCGTGGTGAGTATCCCACTGGGGTATTTCGGGGGAATCGGGGCGGCATCCCGTCACGGGATCCTGTTCAAAGGGGGAAACTATCTCGATGCGATCACGCGGGTAAACACGGTCGTGTTTGACAAAACGGGTACACTCACGCGGGGTGAGTTCGAGGTACGGGAGGCACACGCCGGGAACGGTTTCGAGGCGGACACGATGCTGGCAATCGTGGCGGCGGCAGAGGGAAATAGCACGCACCCCGTGGCGAAAGCGGTCGTACGGTACGTCCGGTTGCGGGGAATCGAGCCGCTGGCGGTGACGGATGCGAAAGAATTACCCGGTCACGGGTTGAGTGTCCGTGTCGACGGGCGGGAAGTGTTGGTCGGGAACACGCGGTTGCTGGACACGAACGGGGTGACGTATCCTGCGGGTTTGGCGAGCGTGCCGGAAACGGTAGTCGTTTGCGCGGTGGACGGCGTGTACGCGGGCTATCTCTTGTTGGCGGATGCGCCGAAGGAAGATGCGGCAGATGCGGTTGCGGCATTAAAAAGTTTAAATATTAATAATATTGAGGTATTATCGGGAGATAAACAGGTAATTGTTACTAAATTAGCGAAAAGTTTGGGTATCGACAAAGCTTACGGTGATTTACTCCCGGCAGATAAAGTGGCTCGGTTGGAAGAGTTGAAAGCCGAGCCGGGCAGGAAAGTGGCTTTCGCGGGTGACGGGATCAATGATGCCCCGGTACTTGCCCTCGCTGACGTGGGGATTGCCATGGGCGGACTCGGGAGCGATGCCGCGATAGAGATTGCCGACGTGGTGATACAGACCGATCAGCCGAGCAAGATTGCAACCGCCGTCAAGATCGGAAAAGTTACCCGCCGCGTGGTGTGGCAGAATATTGCGTTGGCATTCGGCGTGAAGCTGGTAGTACTGGTGCTTGGGGCATTCGGGGTCGCTACCATGTGGGAGGCAGTCTTTGCCGATGTCGGGGTTGCCCTGTTGGCGATTCTCAATGCGATAAGGATACAGGTAAAATAAAGGATATGGAAGAAACGGTATATTTGGATAAACTGGAAAGGCGGGGAATTAAACCCACCGCCATGCGGCTACTGATATTAAAAGGTATGTTACGGTTTACGCGGGCGTTCAGCCTGCTTGATCTGGAGAACGATTTGGACACGGTAGATAAGTCCACGATATTCCGGACGATCAATCTTTTTCTGGATCATCACTTGATTCATTGTATTGACGACGGTTCTGGTTCATTGAAGTATTCCGTGTGCAGCAATGAATGTACCTGTTCTATCGACGACCTGCACGCCCATTTCTATTGCCGGAATTGTCACAAAACCTATTGCCTGCGAAAAATACACGTGCCGACAGTCGATTTACCGATGAACTTCACCCTCGAAAGCATCAATTACGTGCTGAAAGGCTTGTGTGAAGATTGTGCCTTGAAAAAATGAGATATATCTATGGACGGTAAGAACCTGCAACCCGCAACTTGCCCGAGGCAAACGATCGAAAATTTAGCTTTCCGTAACCTGCGGCGAGCCAAGGAAATTATCGCGGATACCGGCATCGAGGCTATTTGGCGGTCGGTGGGAGTGGAACCCCGGTTGGTAGGATCGGTAAAAACGGGTTTACTGGTGAAGCATCTGGATATCGACTTTCACGTCTATTCCAATCCCGTCGTGATTGCCGACAGTTTTGCCGCTATGGCGAAGCTGGCAGAGCATCCGGCTATCCGGCGGGTGGAATGTATCAATTCATTGGATACCGACGAGCACTGTATCGAGTGGCACGCTTATTACCTCGACCGGGAGGGTGACGAGTGGCAGATTGACATGATTCATATACTGGGTGGTTCCCGTTATGACGGTTTTTTCGAGCGGATGGCGGAGCGAATCACTCAAGTACTGACACCGGAAACGCGGGGAACTATATTGAGGCTGAAACACGAAACTCCCGATGACGAAAAAATCATGGGCGTGGAGTATTATCAGGCAGTCCTTCGGGACGGCGTCCGCACGTACACCGATTTCATGAACTGGCGTAAACGGCATCCCGTCACGGGAGTGGTGGAGTGGATTCCGTGAGCCGGACTAACTGAGCCCTGATGCGACTTAGGGATTGAGCCGTGACACCAAGGTACGACGCTATATGCTTCAAGGGAACGGACTGTATGATTTCCGGTTGTTTTTGCAGGAGCATCACGTAGCGCTCGAAAGCGGTGCGGTTATACGAGTCCAGCCAAGAGATTTCGATTTCCAGCATGAAGTTTTCAAGAATCCTTCGCCCGAGATTTGCCAACTGCACGGAGGAACGGTACAATTGTTCCAGTTTCTCTTTGGTCAGGCAATAAGCCTCGCTGTCCGTCACGGCTTCCAAGGTCAGACGGGAAGGGATGTTTGCCACGTATCCCCACGTGGAGAAAGCGATTTCGCCTTCGCCGGCGAACCACAGAGTGGCTTCCGAACCGTCCTTGAACGTGTAAGCACGCCACACGCCGCGGGTGATGATATAAAGGTTACTGTTCGATTCCCCCTCGTGGACAATGATATCCTTGTGGGAGAACGTTTGTTCCTCCGCGTTCTCCAAGAGTGTCCGTATTTCATGCTCGGTGGCGGACAAACGACTTGTTATTATCTGCAAAGTGGTATCTTTCATCTTTTAAAGTGCTGGCGTAAATAGTACGATACGATAATGGCAAAGGTAATCAATTCCGTGAACGGTACCGCCAGCCATATCCCTTTTATTCCCCAGAGGAGCGGGAGGCTGACAAAGCACACGGTGATGATAACAATACCCCGGAGGACGGTAAAGAACGTCGCTTGCTTGAATTTCTCGATGCTCTGGAAATACCCGATACACACGATGTTAAGCGCGAAGAACAGGAAGCCGAGTGCGAAGTAGGGGATGCCCTGTATGGCAATTTCCCGCGCGTTACCCGTGCTGCCGAGGAAGAGGGACACCACCGCGGGGCATAGCATAATGGTCACAAGACAAGCCAGAGCCCCGCAAATGATAGCGAATTTCAACGAGAGCCGGAATGCCTGCTTCACCCGTATCCATTGTCCCGCGCCGTAGTTGTAACTGATGATCGGTTGGGTGGATTGTGCGATGGCGTTGTTTACCATGAAAACAATCGGGAACCAGTAGCAGGCAACGCTATACGCCGCCACGCCGTCCTCTCCGAGATAATGGATGAAAACGTAGTTACCGACGAGCATCATGCAGGCAATGGCGGCCTCGTTGAGGAATGCCGAGAAGCCCAGTTTTATCATGTACCCGATATTTCTTATCGTCAAGCGTATGCTTTTGAGGGAAAATTTCGGGCGGTAAAGATACAATACCTTGTTATATTTAAGCAGGTAAACCAGTATCATGATACTCCCGACCACGACCGAGATTACCGAAGCGATGGCGGCTCCCGCCAAACCGAGCTGCAACGGGAACACGAGGACATAGTCCAGCACTAGATTTATTGCCGCGGGAACGGCACTACACATCATGGCGAACGTCGGGGAACCGTCCAGACGAATGACAAACAATCCCACGCTCAATAGCATATTACAGGCAAGGAAAGGCACGATCCAATTCATGTATTCCAACACGAGAGGCAGCAAGAGGTCGGAACTGCCGAGCAGGTAAGCCATGTCTGTTCTGAATAGCATGACCAAGGCGCACAGCAGAACCGTGATACTTAACGATACGGTAATTGCCTGCGTGATATTTATACTGGCAACTTTCACCTTGTTGTGTGCCAAGTGGATGGATGCGACGATAGAAGCCCCGACGCCGAACATAAGACCGATACCCGCCGACAACATGAAGAACGGGGCAACGATGTTTACCGCCGCGAGCGCGTCGCTCCCCACGCCGCGTCCCACAAATATCCCGTCGATAATCGTGATCGTGGCCGAAAGAACCATCCCCAACAAGGTGGGAATAAACATCTTGCGAAATAACTTGGGAATATTCATCGTCCCGAAATCAATACTGTCCTGCATCATAATCTTTTCGTTTTTTATTTCCGGCTGCAAAGGTACGGCTATGATCTTTGGGAAAAGTTACCTTTATGGTAAAAAAGCGAGGAAAATATATTTAGTTCATAAAGTTTATAAAGTTCATAAGGTTTATAAAGTTCGTAGACCCCGCGGGGTGCTTTGTTTGCGGCAACTCAAACTGCCGATTAGCATTGTCCGAAGGACATCCGTTACTTTATAAACCTTATAAACCTTATGAACTTTATAAACTCAATGAAAAGTCCGCCTTTAGTTTGGCGATAACTTCTTTCACGCTACTGATCTTATTCGCCAAGTAGGCGTTCTGACCGGCGAAAGCGTATCCTTCCTTTAGGTTTCCGATTGCAGCATTGTAAAGCGCCTTGATAATGCAGTAAGGGCTTTTGGTGTAGTCGCAAGTTTTGATGCAATGGAAAGGACAGGATTTAGGTTTCTTTTTACCCTCGGCAACGTCCCGGATAAACTCCCCGTCGAAAGCACGACCGGGCATTCCTACCGGACTTTGAATGATGCGAACGTCTTTTTTATCCGAGTGAATGTACACTTCTTTAAATTCCGTGGAGGCATCGCACTCTTCCGTGGGTACGAAGATGGAACCCATTTGTGCTGCCGAGGCGCCGAGTTTCAAGAACCGGGCAATGTCTTTTCCGGTGGATATACCCCCGGCGGCAATAACCGGAATGTTTTTCTGTTCGGCGTAACTTTTCGCTATTTCCACTACTTCCGGGATCAAATGTTCGAGAGAGTAATTTTCATCCTCGATTTGTTCCTTTTTGAAACCCAAGTGTCCGCCGGCTTTCGGACCTTCCACCACGAGTGCATCGGGAAGATAGTTGTAATTCGTCAACCATTTTTCGCAAATCAGCTTTGCTGCCCGTGCCGAGGATACGATGGGTACCAGCATGGTTTTGCTGTCCTTTGTCAAGAATGACGGGAGATTCAACGGAAGCCCCGCCCCGGCAAAGATAACGTCGGCTTTCTCCGCGATAGCCGTCCGCACCATATCCGAAAAGTTGGAAAGGGCTACCATGATATTCACGCCGATAACACCGTATGTTTTTTCACGGGCTTTCCGAAGTTCCTCGCTAAGCCCGTAAATGCATTTTTCCAGATAATTCCCTTTGAATTGAGGGTAAAGGAGTCCTAATCCCGCTGCCGAGATAACTCCGACTCCGCCTTCGTTAGCCACGGCGGAAGCCAGTTTGTTCAATGATACACCGACACCCATACCGCCCTGTATAATAGGCAGCTTGATCTCGTATTTACCAATAAAAAATGATTTCATTTTTACAACATCGTTGATATTTAACATGTGCCCTTTTCAGTCCGCACGACAGTTTTTTGGGGCTATTACTAACAAAACAAGGAAAGTTATACTGGTCTGATTCAACGATGAAAAAAGAGCGGATGTCACCAGTCCGACAAAAATACATACGATAACGATCAGAATAAACTTACACTGTTCACGGTGTAAAGGTAATAATAAATTTATGAAATATACTAGCTTTAGGCTAAATAAGTTGATGAGGGTACACGGGAAAACGGTATAAATTCACTACATTTGGACTTTATAACATGGATAGTAGATCGATACAATTGCAACCGGTTGATTGATAATATCTAATTTGAAGCGAGATGCACATGAATACTGATTTTGTAAACTTAACAACAGAGAACCTGACCAACTTATTTAGCCTAAAG
>ENA-UEPJ01002177-UEPJ01002177.1-human-gut-metagenome-genome-assembly--contig:-NODE-2177-length-20950-cov-14.803478_pt1 | contig 20950 bp, 10 predicted proteins | sample MGYA00242890_ERZ507896 | MGnify/ENA primary metagenome ERZ507896 (study PRJEB26167, sample SAMN06115508) | human gut metagenome | host: Homo sapiens | place: China:Qinghai | collected 2015-08-20... | reverse complement strand
TACCGCCACTTCTCAAATACTTTGCTAAAAGTTTATTTCTCAATCAGTTAAGTCTAACTGACAAAAATCTAAAATAATATCTCGCCTTAGTTCGGATACGATCAGATTTATTTTTAAACTCTTCGATGGCAGCCGTATCAATGTTCCGCCAATAGAATTTTCTAGAGGCATAATCACAAGCTATAAAGAAGACGAGTTCTCCTTTATGTATTTTCGCATATGCATAAACCGACTCGGGAATATCATAAAACACTTTCCCATTTTTCTCCGGATATGTCAGGTGCTTAACTTGAACTGTTATTTTTTCTCGAGCTATTCCATTTTCATCAAGAATCTCAAGATAGCCATCAATATTTGGTAAGGTACCTCCCTCTTGAAGTTGAGAACAGTCTACACAATTATCAGGAAGGATACTCTTCAGAAGATTTATCGAACGCCGATCATGCAATACGGATTCTGAGATATTCCTATTTGGCTGTAATTCCATAACACTCACGATTCGTTTAATAGCTCAGATCTTGTAGTCACCTCTAATCATTAATTCTTTCTTGCACCCCATCAAACATCGCATCCGCCTCCTTCTCATTCAACCCAGCCTTTACCACTACAGCCAAAAGATCTTCTTTCGTCGGTTCGATACTGTCATTGATTGAAGTCGTGCGAAAACCATTAATGCCATCGCTGGGTAACAGGTCATAGGCCGGAGCAAAATACCAATCGCCATCCCGATGAATAAAGGCAAAGTTCTTAGCGTGGTCGTCCTTGTTATCAATGAGAAAATTGAATATCATCAGTCGATAAACTTTCCACAACTCGGCTACACTATGCGTCAGCATGGCGCACACCTGAAAAATATGCTTGTAGTCGATACTGGGTAACCGATAATCGGCACCAATAAGACCGGCCACACTAACGACATGCAGTTTGCCACCCAGTGTTCGGTCGAAACGCTCCACACCAAAGTACTTGCCTTCAAAAAGTCGAGTCTCCGGCATTTCGATTCCGCACTCTTTGGCTAGCAGCGAATAGCGGTATTCATCCACACCGATACTCTGCGAATCCCTCTTGGCTCGAAACTTTACCAGCCATTCTTTGTCGTTATAACGAACGAAGATTTTAGGCCTCGCGCCTCCCGGAGAACCACCTCGATCCTGAAACTCCTCGATCCCTTCGCCCATATAATCGTCGCTGGCCAGTATCTTCTCGGCCTCCAAAGCAAGCTTCTCGAAATCAGCAAAATCCTGCCGCGTCACTACGCTATTATCAGGACGAAACTCCAATGCTCCGCGTCCTGTCGATCCCACCAAGGCAAGACGATCCAGTAGAGTGAGTGTGCGAGGATTGATTCCCTTTTGTTGCAGGTATCGGTCCAGAATAAGAAGTCCCCATCCATCGGGCAGGCAATCATCGAAAACACCGAATCCCCCCTCAAACGGACGGGGTTTAGCAATAAAGACACCGCTTCGCAAAGGCAACTCAAATGGAGAAATAGAGAAACCAGAGCTAAGCCACTCTGCCGAATATTCGAAGGCACACAACCCCTCTCGCGTCAGAGCAAGACGACCGACCAGCCGATTGTTATATATTACTTCTATCTGCTTGATACTATTCATTTTTCTTCCCTCGTTTGCGGGTAACACTCTGTTCATTCAATACATCATCCAACGATTGATATTGCTTTTGTGCAAAGAGAACATCAAACTCAGATAACACATTCAAAGCAAATCCAATCTGCAGCAACCCCTTCAAAGAGATTTCTCCTGTCTGTTCGAAACGGCGGTAAGTAGCGAACTTAAGACCGGCTCTTGCTGCCATACCTTCCTGAGTTAGGTTCAATTCCAGTCTACGAGTTTTAACTCTCGCTGCAATCTGCAAAGCTACTTCGCTTGGACTTAAGACATCAAATGCCAATATATTATTCATAGATTCATTTATACCAAGCAAACAAATAAGATAATATTCATTGTAAAGATAGCGAATATTTTTATTTTAACGTCAATGTTTAAGACCTATTTTTCTCACCAAAAGAAAAAGAACTTTACTTTATCTCCGTATTCACATATACGTTCAATAAAGTAAAGTCAAAATAAGGGAAGAAAAGAGATGGCTTCGCCATGATGAAATGGCTCCAGCCATTTTCTCTTTTGGCTGCAAAAAAAAATATAAGTTACCGGATTGATAAGTCAATCATTCCGTCCCAATCTACCCACAAAATGACTCGCAAAACATATGCGGATTCACCTCCAATTTTATAGTATATTCTGGCGAAATAAACCCGCCCTGAACGGAATGTATCGAGGTCTACAAGGATGTTTTTCCCTCTGTTTGGATGGAGCCGATGAAAAGGTTGCATCCATAATGTTAAAGTTAGATAAGATCTGACTACAAACTTAATTAAGAATACAATCAAACAGGATAGTGTAATACACAATGTATAAACAAAAAAATTCTATATTTGTAAAATAAACTGTAAATTACTCCTAATTCCATGCAGGAGAACCCCATATCGAACAGCCTGTCCAAAACGGATTCCAATGAGGCATCGAATCCAATCCGTAGCCTCATGCCCTTTCGGTATGGACCGTTGTGTTATGCGATTGTGGACGTTGAGATCGGACTGACCGACCACCGGATTCACGACATTGGGGCACTCCGCTACGACGGGGCCATCTTCCATAAAGCCTCGAAAGAAGAGCTGCTACCCTTCCTCGAGCGTGTGGAGTATCTCTGTGGTCACAACATCATCCACCACGATGCCAAATACCTCTTTGAGGATCGACAAATTCCTTGGCGGCTGGTCGACACGCTCTACCTCTCGCCCCTGCTCTTTCCTGAACGTCCCTATCACCGGCTCGTAAAGGATGATAAGTTGCTCAGCGACCAAATGAACAACCCGGTCAACGACCGTGAAAAGGCCCGTGATCTGCTTCTGGACGAGATGGCCCGCTGGGATGCATGGCCCGAACAGAAACGGAGGCTCTTCACCGCACTGCTGAGGGATCAGCCGGAGTTCGACGGATTTCTCGATCTGATGGGAGCCGGCCTGAAAAATTGCGACCTGCGCGAACAAATCGCAACCGTCTACCGAGGCCGCATCTGCCAGAACGTCGAACTCGAACCGTTGATCGAACACTACCCCTGCGAACTGGCCTACGCATTGGCGCTAATCGACACGACCGATCATCGCTCCATCACGCCGGGATGGGTACTGCACAACTATCCGAGCGTGGAATTCATCATCAAGAAGCTGCGGTACACCCCCTGCCTAGCAGGCTGTACCTACTGCAACTCCCAGCTCGACGTCCACCGTAGCCTCAAGTCGCTGTTCGGTTATAATGCCTTCCGTACCTACGAAGGTGAACCACTCCAGGAGCGGGCTGCACAGGCGGCCGTCGAGGGACGCTCACTGTTGGCAATCTTCCCTACCGGCGGTGGAAAGTCGCTCACCTTTCAACTGCCGGCACTCATGGCGGGACTATCTGTCCACGGACTGACAGTAATAATTTCGCCCTTGCAGTCGCTGATGAAGGATCAGGTGGACAACCTCGCCGAACGGGGCATCACCGAGGCCGTCACCATCAACGGCATGCTGGACCCTATCACACGGGCACTGGCCATCGAGAAAGTGCAGGACGGAACTGCTGCGCTACTCTACATCTCGCCCGAGATGCTCCGCTCGGCAACGATCGAACGCATTCTCCTTGCCCGCAACGTCGTCCGCTTCGTCATCGACGAGGCCCACTGCTTCTCGTCGTGGGGACAGGATTTCCGGGTCGACTACCTCTATATCGGCCACTTCATTCGCAAATACCAGCAGAAAAAGGGAAGCAAACTCCCGATCCCGGTCTCCTGCTTCACGGCCACGGCCAAACAGAAGGTGATCCAGGACATCCGCGACTACTTCAAACAGACGTTGGATCTGAATCTGGAGCTCTTCGCCTCGAAAGCCACACGTACAAACCTGAGCTACTCGGTGCTGCACGTCGACAACGACGAAGAGAAATACCAGCGGCTGCGCGAACTCATTGCCGACTCACAATGTCCGACCATCGTCTATGTTTCGCGAACTCGTCGAACCCGGGAGTTGGCGTCACGCCTCACCCACGACGGCTTCCGGGCCCTTCCCTTCAACGGCAAGATGGATTCTGACGAGAAGATCACCAACCAGGAGGCCTTCATGAACGACCATGTACGCATCATCGTCGCCACGTCGGCCTTCGGCATGGGTGTGGACAAGAGCGACGTGGGGCTGGTGATTCATTACGACATCTCCGATTCGCTGGAGAACTACGTACAGGAGGCGGGGCGCGCCGGCCGCAACCCCCATCTGCATGCCCGCTGCTACGTCCTCTACGGCGACAGCGATCTGGACAAGCACTTCATCCTGCTGAACCAGACGAAGCTGAGCATCGGTGAGATCCAGCAGGTATGGAAGGCCGTGAAGGAACTCACGCGCCAGCGCATGCGGGTCAATTCGTCGGCACTGGAGATTGCGCGTCAGGCCGGTTGGGACGGTTCGGGCTCCGACATCGAGACCCGGGTACGAACCGCACTCGCAGCACTTGAACAGGCCGGCTACCTCGAACGGGGTAACAACGTTCCCCACGTCTACGCCACGGGCATCACCGTGCGGAATCTCGACGAAGCCCGCCGACGGCTGACGGCCTCACCGCTGTTCGACAGCAAGGAGACCGAACAGGCGGTCCGCATCATCAAGTCACTCATCTCGAAAAAGTATATCGCTAAGGCGCAGGACTCGGAGGCCGAATCGCGAATCGACTACCTAGCCGACATTCTGGGCATGAGCAAGCGCGAGGTTATCTCCGCCGTGGAGCGCATGCGCCAAGAGGGGATTCTGGCCGATAGCAAGGATCTGTCGGCCTATCTGCTCGGAACAGGGGATTCGGAGCGCAAGTCGCAGCAGCTGCTCGAACGCTTCATCCAGCTCGAACGCTACCTGCTCCACCGCATCCCGGAGGAGGGGCTCTGCATCTCCTGCAAGCAGCTGAACGAGGATGCCATCCAGGAGGGAATCGGCACCTCAAAAGAGAAGGATATCCGGACTCTGCTCTATTTCCTTACGGTCAAGGGATACCTCCGCAAACAGGAGGATGCAGACCACAACCTGCAACTTCGGCAACAGACCGACCAGCAATCAACGGAGGCCCGGTTCGATAAACGGGCCGAAATCTGCCGCTTCGCCATCGGATGGCTCTACCGTCAGGCCGCCGAGCTGACGCGTACGCTCATGCAACCCAACGCCACCGGGCAGGAACACACCGTCGCAGACAATGCCGTGCAGTTCTCGATCGTCGAGTTATTGAATCAATTCAAGGCCGACAACCGGACGATGCTCTTTGAACGGAACGACCTGCAGCTGGGCGAGGTCGAGGAGGCACTCCTCTATCTCTCGAAGATCGGGGCACTGAAGCTCGAAGGGGGATTTCTGGTCCTCTACAACGCGATGGACATCCGCAGGATCAAGGACAACAAGTCGCGCTACAAGGTCGACGACTACCGGTTACTCAACGCCTTCTACAAACAGAAGATCCAGCAGGTCCACATCGTGGGCGAGTATGCTAATCTGATGGTCAAGGACTACAATGCGGCGCTGCAGTTCGTGCAGGACTATTTCCAGATGGACTACCGGCGTTTCATCGCAAAATACTTCCGCGGCGAACGCATCAACGAGATCCAGCGCAACCTGACGCCCAAGAAATACGAGCAGCTCTTCGGGTCGCTCTCCCCGCGACAGATGGAGATCATCTCCGACAAAGAGTCCCACTGCATCGTGGTTGCGGCCGGACCCGGCAGCGGCAAAACCCGAGTACTGGTCCACAAACTGACATCGCTGCTTCTGCTCGAAGATGTCAAGCATGAACAGCTGCTGATGCTCACTTTCTCGCGCGCGGCGGCCACAGAATTCAAACAACGACTAATGGTGCTGATCGGCAATGCAGCCCATTTTGTCGAGATCAAGACCTTCCACTCCTATTGTTTCGACCTGCTGGGGCGTATCGGCAACCTTGAAGATGCCCAGGACATTGTCTCCCGGGCTGCCCGAATGATCGAACAGGGGGAGGTCGAACCCAACAAGATCGGCAAGACGGTGCTCGTCATCGACGAAGCACAGGACATGGCCGACGACGAGTATGCCCTCGTAACGGCGCTGATGACCCGCAACGAGGAGATGCGCGTCATCGCCGTGGGTGACGACGACCAGAACATCTACGAATTCCGGGGATCCGACTCAGACTACATGTTCCAGTTGGCTCAGCGCCCCGAGGCGCGCTTCATCGAGATGACCGACAATTTCCGCAGTGCCCGCCATCCCGTCACCTTCGACAACGAATTTGTACGATCGATTCCCAAGCGCATGAAGCACACGCCGATTAAATCGATGCGCAGCGAAGAGGGGTGGGTCAGCGTCACTCACCACACGTCGGAGATCATGTATCAGCCGCTGGTCGACGAGTTGCGCTGCCATCGCCATGCGGGCACCTCGTGTATCCTTACCCAGACGAATGAGGAGGCGGTCATCCTGACCGGACTTCTACGCAAGGAGGGTGTTCCGTGCAAACTGATCCAGTCGATGGACGGCTTCCGCTTCTGGAACCTCTCCGAGATACGTTATTTCCTCCGATACCTAGACAAGCGAGTGACGACGCCCGTGATTCCGGGCGAACTCTGGGAGGAGGCGAGGCATGCCACGAGCAATACCTACGGGCGAAGTCAGAATCTGGAACTTGTGAAGCGCTGCTTCGAACAGTTCGAGCATCTCAACCAGACGAAATACATCAGCGATTTCAAGGAGTTCGTCTTCGAATCGTCAATGGAGGATTTCTGCGATGTTTCGGGCTCCGAGGTGATGGTATCGACCATCCACAAGGCCAAAGGGCGCGAGTTCGACGATGTCTACATGCTTCTGACTGACAACTACACCAAGAATGCGGAGCTGATGCGCCGCTACTACGTGGGGATCACCCGTGCCAAGAACCGGCTGTTCATCCATACCAACGGACACTGTTTTGACCGTCTGACGGCAGACCGTCACGATCACGACGATCGGAGCTATACCCTGCCCGAAGAGATCGTCCTGCAACTCTCCCACCGGGACGTCTATCTGGAGTTCTTCAAGGGGATCAAACGCGAAGTACTAGCACTGCAGAGCGGTGATTCGCTGCAATACCACGACTTCACGTTCTATACCGAGAAAACAGGCCTCCCCGTAGCCAAACTCTCGACCCGAATGCAGAAAACACTTACCGATTGGTTTACAAAAGGCTACCGGGTCAAATCCGCGACCGTTAGCTTCATCGTGGCCTGGAAACCCAAGGATGCCCCGAAAGAGGAGCCGGAGACAGCCGTCCTGCTGGCCGACCTTACCCTCACTCTCTGATCGAAGATCCAACAAAAGTCGGGGTTCCAGAAGACGGAGTTTACCTTTTCCCCACTGTTTAGAGAGGCGATAAAAAAGTTAATTTTTTTGATTTTTTTACAAAAAAACGAGTAAATTTTTGAAAATTCTATCTTTTAAGTCGTAAGCTATTGATAATCAATAACAACACAATAGTATATCAGCAAGCAGACAAAATTCATCAATACCGCGAAAACTTATCAAAGTCATAGGAAAGATGACTATCCAAATATCGGATGGTATAATGTTTTTCATAAGGTGACCCATATCTTCGGAGCTAATCGATGCGATTACGCATGACATCTATTCAAGCTCGCGAATGAAACTTGGTTGGTTAGAACCGGGCCGTTGGGCGGCCGCGTTCTGAGGTGCGAGCTTTCCGAGCGAGAACGTCAGCGAGCCGGGTACGGCGGTATGGTCGCTGGGCTGCGCGAGTTCAGGAGGGGGGGGGCACATCCGCATCGCCGTCTAACCGGAAAAACCGCAGGCATCTCCGAAATACGGCTCGGATAAAAACGATACGATTCTGCCGGCGCGCTATTTCGAAAATGAGCGTACCGGCTTTTTAATCGGGACATCTCCATACGCCTCTTTTGGCGTAGTCCGCCAAACCTTTCATATAAACCGTATACATCCGTACGCACCAAGACTTCCGATCAAAATCCCAAGGCAAGACTCCTCCGCACAGAAGCGACCTCATCTTTCTTCTCCAGATACACGTCAATATCGGAAAAGCGTCGGAAATTCCACAATGCACATCTTTCGGCGCTCGGGCGAAGCTCATCGACCTTTCGGGCCGAAAAAAGCACGCGGCGAATGACAAATCACAAGCTCATTAAAAAAACTCGTCATCGCCTGTAAATTACAAATAATTTGATATTTTTGCCTAAAATACTTATTTCATTCAGGGGAACATCGACCGATCCGGCCCTAACCGCCCGGAAAAGCGCTGTATCTCCCGCATGTCATCCGATGGAAAAGCGACCCTTTCAGAATCCGACAGAACAAATGCTCGACCGCTTCCGGCAGGGCGATGCCAACGCATTCGCCAGTCTCTATCGCACCCACTGGAATCAGGTTTTCCGTTTCAGCCGCCTCTACCTGAAAAACGACGAGGATGCGGAGGACGTCGTACAGGAGGTGTTCATCCGTTTGTGGCAGATTCACGAACGCATCCACCCCGACGGCAATTTTTCGGGACTGCTTTTCATCATCACGCGCAATCTGATCTTCAACCGCTTTCATAAACAGATCGACCCGTTGAGTTTCAAGGTATCCGTCCTCGCAGCCCTCGAATCGTCCGACGACATCGAATCCGAAGTGAGCGCCCGCGACCTTGCGGAATACATCGACCGACTGATCGACCTGATGCCCGCCCGTCAGCGGCAAGTCTTCAACATGAGCCGCCGCGAGCACAAGAGCTATCGGGAGATCGCAGAAGAACTGAACCTTTCGCAAAAAACCGTCGAAGCGCACATGCACGAAGCGCTGCGTTTCCTGCGCGACAACCTCGCGCTGCTGCTCTGGCTCGCGCTTTTCAACGACGGACCGGTCTGCTAAACGACATTCCGACCGGAACCGGAGCGTTTTTTTCCGAAAATCACAAAAATTACCGCACGCACTAAGGGTATCTGGTGCCGTGCCGGGTATTTATTACGGATACCGCAAAAAACACGAAATGACAGATATAAAAACGCTCGTCCGCAAACTGCTCGCCGGCAAACTCCCGCAGAAAGAGATGCCGGAACTCTGGCAGCGGCACGACGTCACGCAATACATGCAGCGCGAATGGGATCGTTGCGCAAAACCGGCCGAAGACGACCTCCTGCGCGAAAGCCGTATCTGGGAACGCATCGTCACCCGCACGATGCCGCATGAAAAAATCCGGCGGAGGGGAGGGGTACGCACCGCATGGCTTAGCCGGAGCTACGGCGCCGCCGCTTCAATCATGCTAGCCATAGGTGCAGGACTCACCCTCGTCAACCTGCTGTGGCGTCCCGCTCCGAAAATCATCCACACCCAGTACAGCGGGAACCAAAGCACCGAACAGGTAGCGCTGCCCGACGGTTCGACCCTCTGGCTCGGAGCCAACTCCTCGTGCCGGTACGCCGCGGATTTTTCGGGCAGGGAACGACGGGTGGAGCTCAACGGCCAGGGGTTCTTCGAGGTGGCGGAAGATCCCTCCCGACCGTTCGTCGTGAGCAGCAATGGCATCGACGTCACGGCTCTGGGAACGGCTTTCGAAGTCTTTTCCGATCTCGGGGGCCGGCACGTGGAGGCCATCTTGCGCAACGGCAGCGTACGTGTATCCCTCCCCGGAATAACGAAACAGACCTTCACGCTCTCGCCCGACCAGAAATTCACCTACTCCGCCGACACACGCAAAGTGATCGTCAGCCGGGTAGACGCCCAACGCTACACGCTTTGGCACGAGCGCATGTCATTGAGTTTCGAGAACCAACCTCTGTCGGTCATCCTGCCGCGCCTCGAAAGATGGTACAACTGCCATATCGACTGTCCCGAAGAGATCGCGACACGCTACCACTACACGTTCTCGCTGAGCGACGAGACACTCGACCGCACCTTGCAGCTTCTCCAATCCTCGACCGACCAGACACCGCTCTTCTACCGACGCGACGGTATGTACGTGCGCATCTACGAAAAATAAAAAAGAACCCGAAACGACCCGCCTCATGAAGAAGAACCGAAGATACGGATAACGGCCCCGCCGAACATTCCGGCCGCACGGCGGCCGGACTCCGCACCGCACCGACCCAAACCTAATTCTAAAAAACCTTATGAAAAACCTTTACAACATCCGGAAAAGCCTCTGGATCCTGTTTTGCTGCATGTCGCTCCTTGCAGCAAACGGCATCCCCGCAACGCTTCATGCACAGGAGAGGAAGAGGTTGACCGTCGAAATGACGGACGCTCCGATCCTCGACGTGCTCAAAGCCATCGAAGCGCAAAGCGAACTCTCCTTTTTCTACAACAACAATCTGATCGACCCCACGCTGCGCATCACCGTATCGAAACGCGACGCTCCGATCCCGGAAGTGCTCAACCGTGTGTTCGCCGGTACGCCCTACGCCTACCGGATCGTCGACAAACAGGTGCTTATTTCGAAAAAAGAGGATGCACCGAAATCCGACGAACCGCTGAAAATCCAAGGACGGGTCATCGATTCGAAAGGGGGCCCGATCGTAGGTGCCACCGTCGTCAACATGCGCACGCTCCAAGGCACGGTGACAGGTTCCGACGGGCGCTTCGAACTGACGGTTTCCGCCCTGACGGAGGAGCTGACCTTCAACTATATCGGGTTCAAAACCAAAGTACTTCCGGCATCGAATGCCGAAGAGGTCCGTCTGGAAGAGGCCACCGTTCTCGAGGACGTCGTGGTCGTAGGCTACGGCACGGTCAAGCGCGTGAATCTCACCGGCTCAGTCGCCACGATCGATATGCGGGAAAAGGCCAACCAACCCATCACCAACACCGCGCAGGCGATGTACAACACCCCGGGCGTGTGGATCAACCAGAACAACGCCAAACCCGGAGCCGACGGAGGCACGATCCGCATCCGCGGCGTCAATACGCTCAGCAGCGCCAATCCGCTCGTGCTGCTCGACGGCGTGGAATACGACATCAACGAAATCAATCCGGCCGACATCGAATCGATCTCCGTGCTGAAAGACGCTTCGGCGGCCATCTACGGTTCGAAAGCCTCGAACGGCGTGATTCTCATCACCACGAAAAAGGGCGTCAAAGGCGCTCCGGTAATCAACTATCGGGCCAATTTCGGCGTACAATACGCCACCTACCTCCCCGACCCGATCGACGATCCGATCCTCTACATGCGTTTGCGCAATCAGGCAGAAATCAATTCGGGCAAAGCGCCCTCGGGAGTCTCCTATTCCGAAGCCGTCATCAAGGAGTATCAGGAGGGCATGAAAACCAATCCCGACGTCTACCCTGCGACCAACTGGTTCGACATTTGCCTCAAACCGGCCTTCGTCCACCAACACGATCTGCGCATCTCGGGCGGAACCGAACGGCTCGATTACAGCATGGCCGTAGGCTACATGAAGCAGGACGGCGTATTCATCGCCAACGACTGGGCCGACCGGATTTCGATGGATCTGAAACTCGGCATCCAGCTCAACAAATACATCAAGGTCGGCGGATCGCTCTACGGAAACATGCGTCACTACACGGAGCCGGGATACGGCACGAACAAGGTGATGGACGCCATGATGCGTGCCATTCCGATCATGTCCGACTACCATAAAAACGGCATCTACGGGTCGAGTTGGATCGCTACCCCGGGCCGCGGCAATTACGAGAATCCCCGCATGATCATCGAGCAGGGTTCGATCGACCGCCGCGTACAACAGCTGCTGGCCAAGGCGTTCGTGAAGCTGACGCTCCCTTACGGCATCACCTACGACGCCAATTTCAGCTTCCGCAAACGCGACACCCGCAGCAAAGACCACGTTCCGGCCATGTACACCATGAATCCCAAGACCGAAGAGGTCCGCAACTACAACTCGGCGGTGCCGCGCGTCAAGGACTGGGATGCCTGGGCGACGGGCAGTTTCTTCACCCAGACGCTGGGCTGGGAAGGGAACCTCCGCGACGAACACCACATCGGCGTCATGGTGGGCCAGGACTATCAGGAGTTCTACAACGACAATTTCCAAGCCTACAAGGAGGGATTCTACGACAACTACCACACCGATCTCAACTCCGCTTCGGGACAGGTCAACGCTCAGGCCACCGGCGCCTCCTCGCGCGAAAAGCTGGTCTCGGTTTTCGGACGTCTCTCCTACGACTACAAGCAGCGTTACCTCGTGAGCGCCGTCTTCCGCTACGACGGTTCGTCGCGTCTGGCCCCCGACCACCGTTGGGCCTTCTTCCCCTCGGTCTCGCTGGCATGGCGCATCGACCAGGAGAACTTCATGAAGAACGCGGAGTTCATCGACCAGCTCAAACCACGTTTCTCGTGGGGTAAGATGGGCAACCAGGCCGTCTCGCTATACAGTTACCTGAGTTCGGTCAACACGTCGGGCTACGATTACAGCTTCGACGGCACGAAATACGGCGGCGCAGCCATCTCCGCTCTGGCCGACAACACGATCACCTGGGAGGAAACGACCTCCTACGATGCCGGAATCGACTTTTCGGCCTTCGGCAACCGCGTTCTATTCTCGGCCGACTGGTTCCTCAAACGCACCGAAGGCATCCTGCGCACGGTCAACCTGCCCTCGCAGGTCGGCGATCTGAGCGGCCCGAAGAGCAACGTAGGCGTGGTGGACAACAAAGGCATCGAGCTCTCGCTCACGCTGCGCGACTCGTGGGGCGACTTCTCGGCAGGCATCTCGGGCAACTTCTCCTACACGCGCAACGAAATCGTGGATCTCAACGGCGAGACCGAAATCAACGGCCGGCTGATCTGCAAGGAGGGGTATCCGATCAATTCGTGGTACCTGCTCGAAACCGACGGCGTCTTCCAGAACCAGTCGGAGATCGACAACGCGCAGGCCGTCTACGGCAACCGCGCCAACCTGCGCCCCGGCTACGTGAAATACGTCAACCAGAACAACGACAACACCATCGACGGCAACGACCGCGTCATCGCCGGCAACACGATACCTCGGTTCGCCTACGGCTTCAACCTCAACTTCGGATGGAAGGGCTTCGCCGTCGAAGCGCAGTTCCAGGGCGTCGGCGACGTGTCGGTCTACCCGTCGAGCAACATGGCCTTCGGCCTCTACAACGGCGCAGGTCTGACCAAACAATGGGTGAGGGATTCGTGGAGCGCCACCAACCGCAATACCGAATATCCGCTGCTGACGACCTACCCCGAAGCGGGCGAGAACTTCCAGAATTCGACGCTCTGGCTTCAGGACGCCTCCTACCTGCGTCTGAAAAACATCCAACTGAGCTACACTTTTCCCAAACAGCTCGTCGGACGCATCGGTATCAAGGGCTTGCAGGTCTACGTCAGCGGCCAGAACCTCGTCACCTTCTCGGACTTCAAGATCTGGGACCCCGAAATTTCGATCTCGCAGGTCAACTTGTTCTCCTACCCGATCCTGAAAACCATCAGCTTCGGCATCAACCTCACCCTATAACCGATCTTACAAAAACCGATCAACCATGAAACGCATTCAAATCATCATACCGGTTCTGCTCGGAGCCTTCTGCACCGGCTGCGACCTGGACATCGAACCGCAGGACCGCTACGACCAGCAAACCTTCTGGTACAGCGCCAAAGCCGCGGAGGGCGGCCTGACGGGGTGCTACAACGCCCTGCTCGAAAACGGCATCTACGGCCGCGCCGCCGTCTACTGGGAAGACGACGCCACGCCCAACGGCTATAATTTCAGCAACGACGACTCCTGGACGACTATCGCCAACGGTGCGCAGACGGCCACTTCGGGAGGCATCATCGCCAACCGCTGGAGCCACGCCTACAAAGGCATCGGACGCTGTAATACGCTGCTGGACAACATCGACCTCAACCGCGAGCTGGACAAGAGCGTCATCGAGGAGTACAAAAATCAGGCGCGCTTCCTCCGCGTACTGTTCTACTACATGCTGACGACCTACTACGGCGACTGTCCACTGATTACCACGACCCCCGCCATGGAGCACAAATCCCTGCCGCGCACCCCGCGCACAGAGGTGGTCTCCTTCATGCTCGGCGAACTGGAACAGCTTTCGAAGGTCCTGCCTCCGAAGGCCGAACCGGGACGCCCGACGTCAGGCGCGGCACTGGCCCTCAAAGCCCGCATCCTGCTCTTCGAGGCCAGCCCGCTGCTCAACCCCGGCCACGACGACCAGAAGTGGCGTGACGCCGCCGACGCGGCCCGCGCCGTGATGGACTGCGATTCGGATTACGAACTCTTCACCGCCCCGGGCCAGATCGGTTCGGCCTACCGCAATCTCTTCCTCGAAAGCGGAGAGAACAGTTCCGAATGTATTTTCAGCGTACAGTGCATGAACCAGAACAAGCTGGGGCTCTCGTTCGAACTGATTGCCCGCCAATACGGGACGATGGCGCCGCTGCGCGACCTCATCGACTTCTACTGCGACCGCGACGGCAATGCCCGCACTCCCGGCGAACAGCGGCTCGATCCCTCGAAAATCGACCCGCGCTTCGGCGCCACGATCGTCTACCCGGGCTGCAAGTTCATGGGCTCGACGGTCACGGCGACGCAGTTCCAGCAAACCGGATGCACGATCAAAAAGTACACGGTCTACGACGAACACACGCCTACGGCCGCCGAGAAAAGCATCGGCGACACCGAATCGCCTATCGACTACATGATCCTGCGCTACGCCGACATCCTGCTGATGTACGCCGAAGCCAAAAACGAATTGAACGAGCTGGACGAGACGGTATGGAACGAAACGGTGCGCCCGATCCGCACCCGGGCAGGATTCACAGCCGAGTCGGCGCTCGAATTCCCCGGCAAGGATCAGGAGAAACTGCGCGCCGTCATCCGCTACGAACGCCGCGCGGAGTTCGTCGGCGAAGGCTACTATTACAACGACCTGCGCCGCTGGCGCGAGGCCGAAAACGTCAACAACGGCCCGATCCGCAAGTTCAACAACGATGTCATTCTGGTACGCAGTTTCGAGCCCTCGCGCGACTATTGGTGGCCGGTTCCGCAGGGCGAAATCGACTTGAACCGCAACCTGCTGCCCAATAACCCCAATTATTGACAATGAAACGAATACTCACGCTAATCGCACTCTGCATCGTGTCAGGAGTTTCGGCCTCGACCCGACAACTGCAAATCATTCCCCAGCCCGTCAAGGCCGAACTCCGTACGGGCGTCTTCGTCACGGCCGGATGCCGCGTCGAATGGGAAGGTTTCGACATCCGGCCCGAAAATCTGGCTGCGCTGACCGGACGACTGGTCAAGCCATGCCATCCCGCGTCGACATGGAACGGAGTGAATGCCATCGTTTTGCGACGCGACACCGCAGCCGGAATCCCGGCCGAAGGCTACCGAATCGACATTTCCGCACGCCGCGCGCAGCTCTCGGCCGGCGACGACGCCGGTCTCTTCTACGGCCTGCAAACCCTCCTCCAACTGGCCGACGAACGGGGCAACCTTCCCTGCGTCTCGATCGAGGACCATCCGCGCTACCGCTACCGCGGCCTGCATCTCGACGTCTGCCGCCACTTCTTTCCGGTAAGGTTCATCAAGCATTACCTCGATTGGATGGCTTCGTGCAAACTCAACACCTTCCACTGGCATCTGACCGACGACCAGGGCTGGCGTATCGAGATCAAACGCTACCCGCGCCTGACCGAGATCGGCGGCTATCGAACCCGAACCCAGATCGGCGGATTCCACGAAGACCCGATCACCTACGAACAAGGCCGCTACGGCGGGTACTACACGCAGGACGAGATCCGCGAAGTGGTAGCCTATGCCGCCGAACGGCACATCGCTGTCATTCCCGAGATCGAAATGCCCGGTCACGCGACGGCCGCCCTGGCCGCCTATCCCGAACTAGCGTGCGGCCACGGCCCGAAAAGTTTCGAGACGAGCGGACGCTGGGGCGTCCTCGACGATGTTTTCTGCCCGGGCAAAGAGCAGACCTTCGAATTTCTCGAAGGCGTGCTGGACGAAGTGCTGGAACTCTTCCCGTCGAAGCTCATCCACATCGGCGGCGACGAGTGTCCCCGCGTACGTTGGAAGGAGTGCCCCGACTGCCGGGCCCGCATGGAGGACGAAGGGATCGAGGACGAAGCCGGACTGCAAACCTACCTGACCCTCCGCATCGGCCGTCACCTCGAAGCCAAGGGCCGCCGGCTGATCGGCTGGGACGAGATTCTCGACGGAGAGCTGGCTCCCGGCGCCGTGGTGATGAGTTGGCGCGGCACCAGGGGCGGAATCGCCGCCGCACGCCGCCGGCACGAAGTGATCATGACACCGAGTACCTACCTCTATTTCGACAAGAAAGCCACCGATTCGTACGACGAACCCGTCAGTCTGAGCAGCAGCCTCCTGCCGCTGGAAAAAATCTACGGCTACGATCCGGACGAAGGGATCGCACCCGAAGACCGGCGCTACCTGCTGGGCGTACAGGCCAACCTGTGGACCGAATTCATCCGAACCGAAGGGCGCGCGAGCTTCCAGCTCCTGCCGCGCATCTACGCGCTGGCCGAAATCGCATGGTCGCCCGTCGAGCGCAAGTCGTGGCGGGAATTCTCCGAGGTGCGCCTTCCGGCCCACCTCGCACGGATCGACGCCTCAGGAGAGCCTTACCGCCTGCCCGCCCCTCTGGGCATCGAGGACGGAACCTCAGAAGGCGAAAGTTTCTCCTTCGTCATCCGGCCTCCGTTTCCCGGCTGCAAAGTCCGCTACACGCTCAACGGCGCCGTACCGCAGGATTTCGACCGTGAGATGCCCGAGAAGTTCGACATCGCGGTTCCTCGCGGCGAGCAGCGGACGCTGCGCTGCGTGACCATCGCCCCTTCGGGGCGGCGCAGCACCGTCACGACGCTCGTGCTCACCAACCGAATGCAAACCAATAACCCCGAATGATTATGAAACGCCGTATAATAGCCCTTTTATGCGCAGGCTGCCTCTTCTCCCTGACCGCCTGCCAGGAAGACATCGAGATCACGGAGGTTCCCATGCCTCCGGTCGAGGAGGAACCCGAACCTACCCCCGACGACACCGACAAAATCTACGAATGCGAGCACCCGCTGCTGCTGACCGAACAGGCACAGGGACGCATTCTCATCGTCGACGCCGATACCCGAGAGACCCTTTGGGAGTGGCGGGCCGCAAGCGCCGCAGACATGCCCGACGCTACGTCGCTCATGCGGCTCCCGAGCGAGGTCAAAGCCATCTACAACCGCCGTTACATACTGGCCACGGCTTCGGGCGGCGGCGTAGCGATCATCCGCATCGCCGACAAAAAGGTGATGTTCTACGCTTCGGCGGGCAACAATCCCCACTCGGCCGAGGTCTTCCCCGACGGGAACCTCGTCGTGGCGTCGACCGACAACGACGGGTTCCTCAGCACCTTCCGCGTCGACACGGTGGCCCGTACGGGACAAGTCGTCCAGAAACTGCCGCTGACCTTTTGCCACAGCGCCGTCTGGGACCGTTCGCGGGGCCGCCTGCTGGCCACCTCGGACAACAAGCTGTGCGTGTTCACCTACAACGGCGACGGCAACGATCCCCGTATCACGAAGGAGTCAGAAACCTCGATTCCCGAAGGCAACTGGGCCCACGACCTCTTCCCCGTCTACGGAGAAAACGCCCTGTGGCTCACGAACAACGATTACGCGATGAAAGTCTCGGGCTCCGATCTGTCGATGGAGACGGTCGGCTTTTCGCAGTCGGACATCAAATCGGTCAGTTCGGGGCCGGAGGGTTTCCCCACCGTCCTGCTGATTCCCAAAGCGGACGAATGGTGGAACACGAAGGTCATCGACACGGAAGGGCGCACGGTCTTCGAGCAGAACGGCATGCAGATCTACAAGGCGCGCTGGTTCCTCGACAACCCATACAGCTACCCTGCAAAACACGATTTCGTACAACCCGCAAAATAACCGGCATCCATGAAAAACGCACTCAAATTCCTCCCCCTGCTCCTGTTCCTGCCCCTCCTCGCATCCGGCCAGAAGCGGCTGAACGAAGTCGGCGCAGTCTACGGTGCCATCCGCTCGATGACGCCCGAAGCCTACAAGGAGGCGCACGACAAATACGGCATCCGCTGGATCGAAGCCTGGACGGGAAATCTGACCGGCGGCACCGAGGAGCAATACGACGCCTGGATCGAGCGGTTCAACAACGCAATGAAAGGCTCCGGACTGAAACTGTGGTCGGTACACCTCCCTTTCACGCGCAAGGCTCCGAACGACCTCTCGGACGACCGTCCCGAATGGCGTGAAGCGACGTTCAAAAACTGGATCGAGATTCTCGACCGCGCGACGCGCCTCGGCAAGTTCCGTGTAGTGGTGGTGCACCCCAGCAGCGAAGCCCGGATCTCCGACGAGGAGCGTCCACGGCGACTCGAAAACCTCCGCGAAATGCTGTTGCGATTCATTCCGCTGGTGAAGGAGCGCTACAACGCGGCGGTGGCCGTCGAGGATCTTCCGCGCGGGTGTCTGGGCAACAGCAGCTCCGATTTCGAATGGCTCGTGGCCAACGTCCCCGACATCAAAATCTGCTACGACACCAACCATCTGCTCGGCGAAGAGAGCCACGCCTTCGCGGAACGTTTCGCCCCCTACATCGCCAACATCCACGTCTCGGACTACGACGGAGTGGACGAACGCCACTGGATGCCCGGACGCGGCATCGTCGAGTGGCCGAAGGTAATCGACATACTCATGCGGTCGGGCTACGACGGGCCTTTCATGTACGAAGTCACGCCGCGCAACGATCCGCGCGGAAGCGTCGAATACATGCGGCAGACGACGGACAGCCTCTTTACCCGATACGCGCTCTACAAAAAACAGCGGGCAGGCGAAAAATAACCATCCAAAATCCGAACCTTTATGAAACGACACATCTGGTATCATATCGTACTGACGATTTTCGCAGCATGGTGCGGCACAGGCTGTTCCGAAGGCTACGAATATTTCAATCCCAATCCCGGCGACGAAGAGCAGCAGGCATCACCGATCGTCAATACGGGCAAAGCCTCCGTCGACGCCGCGGCGGGAAAGGCGACGCTCAACGGCAACTGCAACGCCATGGGCCGTACCGTCTCCGAAGCGGGATTCCTCTACGGCCGCACGGCAGCCGAAATGATGAAATCCGAACGGCGCGTCTGTCCGGTCGACGAAGAAGGGCGTTTTTCGCTCACGCTCTCCGACGTGGACAACGGCGACCACTATTTCCGGGCCTACATGGTCATCGACGGCAAAACCTACAACGGAGTCACCGGCTGGTTCGAGGTGAAAGTGGCTTCCGTTCCGGAAGTGACCACCGAACTGTCCGAAGCCGCCGGAGGAGTCCTCACGCTCAAAGGCAGCTACAAACTCGACCGCGACCTGAGCGTCGAGCCAGGGTTCCGCTACGCCGCGACCGCGGATGGCGTCGCCTCCGTACAGTTCGTACGGGCTACGCAAGTCGACGAAGCGAACAAAACTTTCAGTCTCGACATTCCCGACACAGGCCAACCCTGCTTCTTCCAGGCCGTTGTGCGCATGTCCACCGACTTCTACGACGGCGAAGTGAGCGAGGTGATCCGCCCGAAGGATCTTTCGGCGGCGGGCGTCGCAAACTGCTACATCGTCACCGAAGGCGGCTGGTACAGCATCGAACCCAAACGTCCCGACGGAACCGCCGTCCAAGGGTCTGCCGCCGACTGGGTATGGTCGTCAGGTTCCGGACTTGTATCGGGCGTGCACTTCTCGGCGGGCCGCATCGTCTTCCAGACCAGCGGGAACGCCGGAAATGCCGGAATCGCACTCACAAACGATGCTGGCGAGATCGTTTGGAGCTGGCACATCTGGATGGCCCAGGCCCCCGCCGAGCAGACTGTCAACGGCCGTACGTTCCTCGACCGCAACGTCGGCGCCACGGAGTTCGACGGGGCTCTGGTCGGCTCGCTGGGCGTCTACTTCCAGTGGGGCCGCAAAGACCCGTTCATCGGCGCCAACCGCATCCAGAAGAACTACACCGACGAATACGAAGGCGTCGGATTCCAGACCACGGGAGACAACGGCTTCACGGCGCTCTTCCTCTACAACGACGCTCTCTGCGAAGGGTTCAAGTTCGTGAACAAGGAGATGGACATGAGCATGAGCATCGCCAATCCGACCGTTTTCTACGGGGTCTACAACTCCGGCGGCTGGAAAGGCTCCAACAGCGAGGTCGAAGACTACTGGGGCGGCGCGAGCGGCACAAAGACCAACAACGACCCGTGTCCGGCCGGTTACCGCGTACCGACGTTCGACGAAATCAACGGGTTTATCAAGGACATCGACACGAACAAGACCGCGCAGGAAAACGTCAGCGACCAGTCGTACGGACGCAAATACACCGTCGGCGACCAAACGTTCATGTTCCCGGGCTCGGCCCTGCGCGTATGGAGCGCCAAGATGCGCTACCCGGGGCGCGTAACGTTCTTCTGGTCTTCAACTATTTCGCCGACAACGGAAAAGAAAGCCCTCGACTTTTATGATTACCGTTGGAACACCAATGCCGATAATACCTGTTGCGCCATGGCGGTTCGCTGTATTAAAATTCAGTAAATAAGTTCACCGGAAAGGAAAAATTCCTTTCCGGTGAAACATTGGCCGCACTTTATTCGTTAATAAATAAATCGGGGACGACTGTATCTTCATCTTCATGAGAATACCGCTCGTGGATACTCTCTGACTCTACTTATTTAATTCGGGAACCTCATTATGAAAAAACTGCTGCTGTTGTTTGCCCTCTTCGCTGTCGCCTTGTCGGCCACAGCATCTCCCACGGAACGGTGGCTCGATCCGGAGTGTTTCGCCGAGAACCGCGCTCCGATGCGCACGAGCTTCATCGTCTTCCC
>ENA-UEPJ01002175-UEPJ01002175.1-human-gut-metagenome-genome-assembly--contig:-NODE-2175-length-20956-cov-5.091623_pt1 | contig 20956 bp, 21 predicted proteins | sample MGYA00242890_ERZ507896 | MGnify/ENA primary metagenome ERZ507896 (study PRJEB26167, sample SAMN06115508) | human gut metagenome | host: Homo sapiens | place: China:Qinghai | collected 2015-08-20... | reverse complement strand
TCTTCTTTTATTTTCTCGAGGTATTTTTCTCTTATTGTAGTCATAATATGAAATTTGATGATTTAAGATTGATGATTAGGGATTTACGATTTATGATTGTAGATTTATGATTTATTGTTTGAAATCTGAAATCATAAATCTGAAATCATAAATCGTAAGTTGTTATCCAAATTGTCCCGTCAAGTATTCTTCCGTGCGTTTGTCACTCGGGTTGGTGAACATCTTCCGGGTTTCATCATATTCAACGAGGTTTCCGAGGTACATGAACATGGAGTAATCCGAGATACGTGCGGCTTGTGACATATTGTGCGTGACAATCAAGATCGTGAACTCTTTTTTTAAATCGAGTAACAGTTCTTCTATACGGTTCGTGGCAATCGGGTCAAGGGCGGAGGTCGGTTCGTCCATCAGTAGTACTTGCGGTTTTAGCGAGAGAGCCCGTGCGATGCAAAGGCGTTGTTGCTGTCCCCCGGAGAGGAAAGTTCCTTTTTTGTGCAGGGCGTCTTTCACTTCATTCCACAGACCCACGTTCTGGAGGCTTTGTTCCACGAGTTCGTCTTTCTCCTGTTTGGAGAGGGAGATGCCGTTCAGTTTATATCCGGCAATGACGTTGTCGTAGATGCTCATGGTCGGGAACGGGTTCGGGCGTTGAAATACCATACCTGCCATGCGGCGTACCTCCATGGGATTGGTTTTCAATATATTCTTCCCGTTCAATATAATTTCTCCGGTGGTTTTTATATCCGGGTATAACTCGTGCATCCGGTTGATTGCCCGTAATAAAGTACTTTTCCCGCATCCCGAGGGTCCCATGATTGCCGTAATCTTTTTCTCGGCGATGTCAGCGCTCACTGACTCCACGGCATTTTTCCCGGGTGTATATGAAATAGATACGTTTTTCAGTTGTAGTATAGGATCTTTGATTTCCATGTTGGTTATGATTTTTGATTTTTGATTTACGATTGATGAATCTGAAATCGTAAATCAAAAATCGTAAATTATTGGATTCTCCATTTTTTAGCGATCTGTTTTGCTGTGATATTAAGTGTCAGAATCAAGAGCAGCAGGAATAATGATGAACTCCAGATCATGTCTATCAAGTTGGGATCGTTGTAGAATTCCCAAATTAATAGAGGTACCGCACTGGTAGGTTTCACGATATCCCAGTTGATTGTGGTACTTCCCAGAGCCGTGAGCATGAGTGGTGCTGTCTCTCCCATAACGCGGGAAATCGCTAAAAGGATTCCCGTGAACAGTCCCCCGAAGGCTGCCGGCAGTAATACTTTGAGTACGACACTCGTGTACGAGGCGCCGAGGGCGAGCCCGGCTTCTTTCAGGCTGCCCGGTAACATTTTTAATGTTTCTTCCGTTGAGCGGACGATCAAGGGAAGCATCATGATACTCAAGGCAACGCTTCCCGCCAAAGCGGAATAGCTACCGATTGGTTTGACGATCCATGCATAGGCGATAATACCAATCACGATAGACGGACTACCTTGTATCAAATCCGTTAGAAAACGGGTGATATTGGAAAACTTGGTTTTCGGGTGTTCCGACAGATGAATACCTACCATGATCCCGATCGGGATAGCGATAACGGCGGCCAACACGACCATAAGTAATGTACCCGTGATTCCGTTAGCGATACCGCCGGGAATGATGTCACCCGTGTTGCGTGCTAACATAGCATCCAAGGTGCTGGGTGCGCTTTCCGTGAAAAAGTTCCAGTTGATTTGCTTGTAGCCTTTTCTGATGAGTTCCCATATAATAGCGAATAGGGGGACTACTGTCAGTGAGGCAAAAAGGCACGTGATGCAGAAGAATGCCTTGCTTTTTATCGTTCTATATTTTAGACTACTCATTTCTCTATCAGTTAAGTTTCTTTATAATGAGTTTCGCTATTAGGTTGATGATAGCCGTGATCAAGAACAAAAGCAGCCCGATAGCGATGAGCGAACTTAATTTCAGACCGTCTGCCTCACCGAACTGATTGGCTATGATACTTGCCATCGTGTTACCCGTGTCGGCAAGTGAGGTCGGTAGATTGTTCGTGTTACCGATTAGCATGGTCACCGCCATGGTTTCACCTAAAGCCCTTCCCAAGGCAAGGATGTAGCTGGCAAATACGCCGGAGCCCGCTGCCGGGAAAGTGACGCTTCTGATGACCTCGTAACGGGTGGCTCCAAGGCTATACGCGGCTTCTTTCAGTTCGTTGGGAACCATGGATATGAATTCGCCACTGAGAGAGGATGCATAGGGAATGATCATGATTGCCAGAATGATAGAGGAGGTTAATATCCCGAATCCTTGCGCGTTCACGCCCATTTCTATAATGAGCGGGCGGAAGGTATAAAATCCCCATAAACCGTAGACGATAGAAGGGATTCCCGCCAATAAATCAATGATAGAACTGATAAAAGTGGCTATTCTTTTGCCTTTGAAAAATTCTCCGGTAAAAAGAGCGACGGGCAGGGAGAATGGGATGCAAAATATTAATGCCAGAAAAGAGGTTAATAATGTTCCGACGATAAACGAGAGTGCCCCGTATGTTTCTCTGTCCGGGTGGGGATCCCATTCTGTTGAACCGATGAACTGGAAGAATCCGTACTGACCGAACGCGGAGAGAGAACCACTCACCAGAGAGTAAATCATTCCGGCACTGATCAAAAGTATCAAGATGCAACAAATGGAAAGTAACCGTTTAAAAATAATATCACGCATTAAATAATAATTTAAGTTACAAGTTGCAGGCTACAAGTTTCAAGTCGGGTGCCGTGGAGAACCTGCAACTTGCAGAGCCGTAGGCTCAACTTGTAACCTGTAACTTTATTATTTAAGGACTTGTTTGCCCTCGAAACTTATAGAGTTTAATAGTGCTTTGGCGTTGTCCACCGCGGATTTTGGGAGTGGGGAGTAGTGTACTTTTGTTGTTAAAGCTTGTGCTTCGGGGCTTAACATCCAGTCCAGTAATTTAGCAGTGGCTTGAGCCTGTGCCAAAGTTCTGTTGGCGTATGCCTGTTCTTTGTAAAGGATAATCCACGTGAAACAGCTGATGGGATACGCGTCCGGTGCGTCCGAATTGGTGATCATGGTACGGGTATCTGCCGGGATATCCCCTTTTGCCGCGGCAGAGATACTTTCGGTATTCGGGGTGATGAAGTTCCCGGAACTGTTTTTCATTTGTGCCATCGGGATATTCAGCGAGAACGCGTATTCAGAGCCGATGTACCCGATTGCTCCCGGTGTTTGACTGATCGTTCCGGCTACGCCCGGGTTTCCTTTGGCTGCCAGTCCTACCGGCCATTTCAATGACTTTCCGGTACCCACGTTCTCTTTCCAGTTTGCGCTAACCTTGGTAAGATAGTCGCTGAACACGAAGGTCGTACCACTACCGTCCGAGCGGTATACCGGGGTAAGTTCTTTGTCCGGGAGGGTAATGCCGGGGTTCAATTCTTTGATTTTGGCATCGTTCCATTTGGTGATTTTACCCAGATAAATATCGGCAACCACCTCTCCGGATAACTTTAAATCTTTCACTTCCGGCAAGTTGTATGCCAGTACCACGGCACCCATGCAAGTGGGGATGTGTATCGCGGTATAAGGCATTTCTTGCATTTCGGAGTCGGAAAGATAGGCGTCCGAGCCCCCGAAGTCAACAATTTTATCTTTCAAGCTTCTGATTCCGCCGCCACTACCGATTCCCCCGTAGGTTACCGTGTTGCCGGTCTTCTCTTGGTAGGTTTTGAAGGCCAGATTGTAGAATGGCAGAGGAAATGTAGCTCCGGCGGCAGCGATATTCATTTTCTTGTCTTCGGAACCCTTGTTTTTTTTTGAGTTGCCGCAAGATGCAATCGCGATAGCTAGAAGAATAATAAATAAGTTTTTCATTTTTGATTGTATTAATTTCAACATCTATTGATTCATTTTTTACAATGCAAGTTTAGATGAATCTTGTTACATGAATGTTGCACGAATGTTACATTAATGTTACAACTTGAATTCGATGTTCAAATAAGCGAAAGAACTTGATTTTCCATCTCTTGGATTCCATGTCGAGAAATTTGGGGCTATCTTCAACTGTTTGATCGGGGAGTATTGGATACCGATTAAGACCCGTTGCCCGTCTGCGCTGCTCCAATCGTCTTTGGAAGCCAAGTTGTCATATCTCCCGAAAGCGTCGAATTTTTCGGCTAATTTCACCGTGGAGTAAACGGAGAAACCGTTTTGGTCTTTATCTTCTTTGGATTTGGTGTTGAACATTTGGTTGTATTCACCGCCAAGAGAGAAAAGTTTGTGTTTATATCCGGCGAAGAAAGCCAAGTTCTGTTGATCTTTCAATCCGTCTGCATCACTGCTTTTGCTGGCGAGGTCATAGTAGGCACGGATAGTCAGACCTTTTACCGGGAATAAAGTGGCTCCGACGGCATATCGGTATTTGTTGTCTCCGTTCAATTTTTTGTACCCTTCGCCGTTGCTGATCGTGATATCGGCAGAGAGCCATTTGGTAAATTTGTATCTGCCCAAAATACCCATGTCTGCGCTGGAACCGAACTTGTACTCGTCTTGGAATGATTTCATGATGTAACGGTATCCCCAGAACTTTTCTTGCACGTTGAATTGTTCCAAACCGATCAACCCGAAATCCAAGGTGAAATCTCCTGTCTTCCAGCTTAACATGGCGTTTTTGATATAAGCCACTCTTTCAAGGTCTGCGCCGTCTACTTTCGTGGAGCCCATGTCGAATACTACCTTCCCGCTAAGTTTCTCGGTTAGTGAAAATTGATAACCCAAGTAAGCGCGATCCAACGCGAATCCGGATTTTTTGTTCGCGTCCCCCAATCCGGCATGATAGTTAGCGAAAACGGTAACGATAGGTTTTCCGGTAATCTGGAATTTCTTTTTTTCTTCTTGTCCGAAACTGCTCATGCAGGCGATAATCAAAACCACACTCATTAAAATCTTTTTCATTTGTCTAAATTTTAGTCGTTAAATAAATAATTGAAAACCTCTTGTTTTCGACGGCTAAAGTAGATTGAAAAGATTTCTAAAAAGATACATTTTAATTACAACAATGTTACATTTTCTATTTCCTGAAAATAGAAAAATTCACGCTGCCGTATTGACGGTGTTCGGAGAAGAAGGGGGCGGATGAGAAGTCTACCGTGCCGGGATGTTCAATAATAGCCAACCCGTCCGGGGCTAATAATTCATTGTCAAATATAGCGGCCGGGATATCCATAATCTTTTCCAGATCGTATGGAGGGTCGGCGAAGATGATATCAAAGGACTGGCCTTTCAGTTTTTTGCAAGCGATAAACACGTCGGTTTTGAATACGTTGATATTCTTGAAACCGAGTTGGACTATCGTCTTTTTTATAAAAGAGTAATGATTGTAGTTCAATTCCACGGATACGATTCGTTCTGCACCGCGTGAGGCAAATTCGTAGCTGATACTTCCCGTGCCGGAAAATAAGTCCAGCACGACGGCTCCTTCTATATCGATGTAGTTGTTGAGCACGTTAAACAAGTTTTCTTTAGCAAAGTCCGTTGTCGGGCGAGCCCTGAAATTTTTGTCCGGGAATATGACTTTCCCCTTGTGTGTGCCGCTTATAATCCGCATCGATGAAGATTTAACAAGTGAATGAAATAGGATGAATTGATCTCCTTGCCGGGCAAGATACCGTTTAATATAGGTTCTTTCGCGAAATAAGGAGTGGGTAAATAGGTCGAGAGCAATTCTTTCAGTTTCTCGTCATTTGTAGCCGCACCGAACACCGAAACGTGTAGTTTCTCTTTTTGAATGTCACATTCTTTGATGCAATTCAACAGGAAATAAACGATGTCGGTTGCCGTCCTGTGATTAAACGAGTTGAATAATTGCACCCTTGTATCTTTTATAAATAGGATATCGAAAAAATCAGCCTGTATGTTCAGGAATATTTGTTCCGAACCATGCAATGCTTTTGTTAACGCTCCTTGTATAAAGGGGTATGCCTCGTTCACGATTTGGAGCACCGGGAAATGTTCCCGAACGAAATTGTTGAGAGTGGTATTGATCGTTTCCACGAGGTAGGCATCTATTTTCTCGATATGATGATACAAAAGCGTATCATCGGGGGTAATCTCTTGATTCACGGAATAGAGGGTTGCCACGTTCGCCTTGTTAAAGAGAGCCCCGGGGATAATGGTTCTCTCGCTGAAACAGGGCATAAGATATACCTTTTTGAATCGCAGGTTCAGAATCACGTCGTTCACGAGATAATTCTTCAACCGGGCAATCACGGCTTCACGAGAGTCCGCGGCATAAGGTTCGTGAACAAATACCATTAATTTGTCACGGGCGTCATGCACGCAAAACGAAAATCCATCCGTTGCATAACGGATGGATAATATCGATTGTGTAGATAATTCGTAAGTGAAATCTGAGTCAACAAAATAAATACTCTGCATGTATTCCTCGTTTACGAACCGGAATGTTACTCCCAGTTACCCACGTTATTGTTTGCCTCTGCCACGCTACCCACTTTCAGACCGGGGTATTTTTGTAATCTTTTTCTTTCACCGTTGTATTCGAGAATGGCATCTTCGTATTCTTCAAATAAATCTTCGAAGATAACCATGTTGTTTACACGAGCCTCGAACACAGGAACCTCGATACCTGATTCCGTCCAGATCATGTTTGTTCCCATGAGGAATTCATGTTTCCGTTTGGTGAACGGTACATAACGAAGATCGTCGATCGGGTAGTTTTTCCCGAAAAGTTGCTCAAGTGCGGATATACGCATCGTGTCACGGATGATAAGACCTTTCTTCAATGCCTCTTGTTCCGTCATACCTTGATCCAGTTGGTCATCGGTAAGCTCTCCGATAGAACGCACTGTTTTTAACGAATCGTATTTCACGAAATGAATCAAAGTATCGAAACTACTAGTGTATACCCCGTGGATACTCTTGTAAGCATCTTGTGCAGTTCTGATATCCTTTAACCTTTGGATAATTCTATCGTATCTTTGGTTTCTCAATTTTTCAAATTGAATAGGGTTCTGCACGCTTGCATAACACAAATAACCCAGGTAGATAGCCGCAAGTGCTAAAACGATTTGGATAATGATCTTAACTGGTTTCATTTTTTCTGTCTGTATATTTGTTATATATTAAACAAGTTAGTTCTACTGTTTTCAAGCTGTTTTTTTCATATCTTTACACGGTGTTTATTCAACACCTCGCACGAATCCACGTTGGATTACAGTGTCGGCAAATATAAGAAAAAAAAAGTTTATACCACAGATTTGGCTATTTATTTTAATCATGATACATGAACATTTTGAACGTATTGTAAAAGAGAAGTTTGGGTTTGATTTCTCTCCCTCTCAACAGGAGGCGATGAGATGTTTCACGACTTTTTTCTTTGACCGAAACCCCGAAAGTTTGTTCTTGTTGAAAGGATTCGCGGGAACGGGAAAGACCTCTCTGGTGGCGGCAATCGTCAATACATTGCTGCAATTCGAGTATCATGTCGTGCTGTTAGCCCCGACGGGACGTGCGGCAAAAGTGTTTTCCGGTTATTCGGGGCAATCGGCGTACACGATACACAAGAAGATTTATCGCCAGAAAAATGCACAGGAAGGAATTGGCGTCTTTAACTTGGGATTTAACGCGGGAGCCAACGTGTTGTTTTTCGTGGACGAGGCATCCATGATTTCGATGAGTTCTCAGGATTCTAATTTCGGAACGGGTTCTCTATTGGATGATTTGTTTGAATTCGTGTATAACGGGCGCAACAATCGTTTGGTGCTGATCGGGGATACGGCACAGCTTCCCCCAGTTGGAGTGGATGTCAGTCCGGCATTGGATGCCGAATTTCTGCAAGTGAGTTACGGTATGGAGGTTTACGAGGCAAGCCTCACGGATATTATGCGTCAATCCGAACAATCCGGTATCTTGTACAACGCGACTCTCGTGCGGGAGATGATCGGGGCGGCTCCTTATGCCAAATTGTTGTTGAAAGTTGCACCCTTCCCGGATATAATACGTGTCGGGGGAGGAGAACTGTTGGATGAATTGGATCATTGTTACGGTAGGTTCGGCATGGACGAAACGATGGTTATCTGCCGTTCCAACAAGCGGGCGAACCGTTTTAACGAGGGTATCCGTGCCCGTGTGCTTTACCGGGAAGAAGCATTTGGCGGTGGAGATAAGATCATGGTTGTAAAGAATAATTATTTCTGGGGTGCCGAATATGATAAGATTGATTTTATCGCCAACGGCGATATTGCCACCGTAGAGAAAGTGGGAAAATACAAGGATTTGTACGGCTTTCATTTCGTTCATGCCCGCCTCAGTATTTACGGGTACGAGGAAGAGATTTCGGCTTGGGTGATGCTCGATACTTTGACCTCGGAACAACCTGCGTTGAGTTATGACGAGTATCGAAAGTTGTTTGCGGCAGTGGAAGAGGATTACATGGATATCCCTTCCAAACAAAAGCGGTACAAAAAAATACAAGAGGACGAGTATTTCAACGCCCTACAAATCAAATTCGCTTACGCTGTGACTTGCCATAAGGCACAAGGCGGGCAATGGGATGCCGTTTTTATCGATCCGGGATGGATGGGGGACGAGATGATGGACGACGAGTATTGGCGTTGGCTTTACACGGCATTTACACGTGCCCGCAAGAAATTGTACCTGATTAATTTCAAAGATGAGCTGTTTGGGGATTCAGAGATTCTGTGATTGGGTGATTGCCGATTGGGAGATTGAGGAAGAATCACGGAATCGGCAATCGCTCAATCACGAAATCACTGAATCTTTAAATCTTTGATAATGTCATCAATCCGGTCATTCGCCTCTTTCTGTGCCCGCTCGTAATCATTCACGTCTTTCATCTGGGTGCGGGCTTCAAAATAGAATTTGATTTTGGGTTCCGTGCCGGAGGGGCGTACGGAAATCTTGCTGCCGTCGGCAAGGAAGAATTGCAGTACGTCGCTGGTCGTTTCAAAATCAAGGTGTTTCTTTTCACCCGTGCGCAAATCGGTCGCTTCCAGTGTTAAGTAATCCTTTTTGAGGACAACGTCGCTATGGTTAATGCTCTTCGGGGTATTGTGACGGAATTCTTTCATCATGGATTTGATTTCCTCTGCCCCGGTGATGCCTTTGCGCACGATGTAAATCATTCTCTCCTGCGAGAACCCGTATTTTGCGTAAATTTCTTTCAAGAACGTGTAGATGGTTTTGTTTTGCATCTTCACCCATGCGGCAATCTCTGCCATGAGTGAAGTGGCTGATACCCCGTCTTTATCACGCGTGAAAGCGCCCGGCATGAAACCGAACGACTCTTCGCCGCCACCGATGAATTTCTCTCCTCCTTCTTTGCGGATCACGTCGGCAATCCACTTGAACCCGGTGTACACGTCGTAACAAATGATATTATTTTTCTCTGCTATATCCTTGATTAATTCCGTGGTAACAATCGTTTTTACGGTGTATTCGCCACCTTTAAGCAATCCGAGTTCTTTTTTTCTACGGATGATGTATTCCGTGAATACAATGTTGGTTTGATTACCATTCAATAAAGTCCATTCTTCTTTGTCATCCTTGACTGCGATACCGATTCGGTCGCCGTCGGGATCACATGCCATGGTAAGGTCAGCATCTATTTTGCGAGCCAGATCCAACGCCATTTTAAATGCGGCGGGTTCTTCCGGGTTGGCGGAAGCCACAGTCGGGAAATCCCCGTCCGGGATGCTTTGTTCGGGTACGGTGTGGATGTTCGTGAATCCCCAGTTGCGCAAAGATTCCGGCACGAGTTCGTAGGTCGTGCCGTGCAGCGGGGTAAAGACGATTTTTAAATCATGTTCTTTTTGGATGGCCTCCGGTGAAAGGCTTAATGTCTTCACTTTGTCGAGGTATTTCTTGTCGAAGTCTTTCCCGAGAATGGTGATCATTTCGGGAACACCCTTGAATTTGATATCCGTGACTTGTACTTTTTTCACCTCGTTAATCACGTTTTTGTCGTGCGGGGGAACAAGTTGCGAACCGTCGTCCCAGTAAGCTTTGTACCCGTTATATTCTTTCGGGTTATGCGAGGCGGTGAGAATAACTCCCCCTTTGCAACCTAATTCCCGGATAGCGTACGACATTTCCGGGGTGGGGCGTAGGTCTTCAAACAGGTAAACATGTATTCCGTTAGCCGAGAAGATATTGGCGGCGGTTTCCGAGAAAAGATGGGAATTGTGTCGGCAGTCGTGTCCGATACATACGGCTTTTTTCTCGTTCGGGAACATTTGGTTGATATAGTTGGAGAAACCTTGCGTGGCGGCTCCTACCGTGTAAATATTCATCCGGTTTGTGCCGACTCCCATGATTCCGCGCAATCCCCCGGTTCCGAATTCCAGATCGTTGTAGAACGATTCCACCAGTTCGGTTGTATCCGTGTTATTTAACAGGCGTTGTACTTCAACTCGTGTTTCTTCGTCATAAGCCTTATCCAACCATTTTTCGGCTTTGGCTCTGGCTACTTTTATGATGTCATTGTTTTCCATAAGCTATCATTTTATTTACCTTCTTGCAAAGGTAGGATTTTCCTGAATGAATAATATGGATTTTGAGATTAAATTGTTACGTTTCAAAGAAGAAAAATGCAATAAAAAAGCCTCGTTCTGCAACGAGGCTTTTTTATATGGCTAAAGCTTAAATTAAAATTTTCTCTCTTTAATTTTTGCTTTCTTTCCGGTAAGTTTACGGAAATAGTAAATTCTGGCTTGACGAACAGCACCTCTCTTGTTCACCTCGATCGCTTTGATATAAGGAGAACTGAAGGGAATGATACGTTCTACACCAACGTTTCCGGACATTTTCCGAACCGTGAAGGTTTTCGTGGTTCCGGTACCTTTAATTTGGATAACTACGCCTTTGAAAATTTGGACACGTTCTTTGTTTCCTTCAACAATCTTGTAGTGTACACTGATCGTGTCACCAGTAGAAAATTCGGGAATTTCAACACTGTTTTCCTGTGCAAAAGCCTGTTCCGCAATTTTAATTAAGTCCATTGTCTTTATTTTAAAAATTCACTTATCGAACGCAGTATTACGACTTTTGTCTTTCATGTAAGAGACTGCGTACGTTTTAAAATCGAGTGACAAAGATATAAAAATAAATATTCCGGTGCAATAGCGCCGGAATATTTATTTGTTACAAGTTCACAAGTTACAGGTTGCAGGTTCTCAAACTTGCAACTTGCAGAGCCGTAGGCTCAACTTGCAACCAGCAACCGAAATTGGAAGTAGTAGTTATTCTACTACTTCCAATTTCTTGCCTGTTTGTTCGATAATCATACGCAAGTACCATTCCGGTAAAGCGGGTTGCTCTACTTTCGGGTTCTTTTCTCCCGGGATAGCGGTTTTCACGTTTCCGTCCATGTATTTGCAGAACAGATAGCCGTAGAAATCTCTCCACGTATCCACGAGCTGGTTTCCGGTACGGCAAGAGAAATCGGTGATAAATTCGATTGCTGCTTTTCTGTCTTTTGCTAACATTTCCTTTGCCCCGGCGTCAATCATCTGCACGAAGTTCACGTATTGTTTTTCCAGCGCGACCTGTTTCTCCCGAATTTCCGGGTGAATCAAGTTATAGCGGGTATAAGCAAAATTCGTTACTTGATTGAAAACCCAGAAGGCTGCCTTGTTCGTGAATTCCATCATGCTACCGTTACCTTCGGCAAACGCGAACGGAACTTCCGTTGATGCAGAGTACATCGGGAAATATACCGAGCTTGCCGCATCGTCAACCCCGAACCAAAGGATACCGCCGATCTCGTCCGGTAGCCAGCTTCTACATTGAGCGACAAAAGTGAAGCCTGTTTGTTGAGTGGCGGTTGCTCTCTCGTGTACATATTCCTTGCCGTCGACCTTGAAGCTCATCGGGCGCCATCTGTAAGGACATTCGTAAGGTCCTGCACCCATATCCTTGCTCATATCCAATTCAGTTCCTTCCAGATGGTCACGCATGAAATCCATTACCTGAAGTACGTCAACCTTCTCGCTCGGTTTGATCCACAACGGCATACGGTTCGTGGCGTATCCTTTAGCGTCGCGCTTGATATCTCTCCCGTTCGCGTAATTGAAATATTTTCCCATATCCGGGTTTACGGCATTGAAGAAAGCCCACACGCGGATTTCGCAAGCACGTGCTCCGCTGAAATCTACCGGTGCGTAGGTATCCGAGAAGCTGAAATCTTTATTTTTACCGTCTTGGGGATAGAATCCTTTTTCTTTCGCGAAAGAGATCACGTCTTTAGCATACACGGTGGTGATGTTCGTGTCGTAGATCTTGTTCATGTTGTCGGAAGAGATAGAAGTTTTGCCTTCCAACGGGAACGTGGTGATACGGGCTTGATTGGCATGTGCCGATACGTATCCGTCCGGAACCATGCGGGCAACCCACACGGCACCTTTCTCGCCTTCTCCTTTACCGATAATTTCAAGAATCCATACTTCGTTGGGGTCGATGATAGAGATGGATTCTCCACTACTTGCCCAACCGTATTTTTCAATCAAGTCGGTCATTACAACGATCGCCTCGCGGGCTGTTTTGGCACGTTGTAACGTGATATAGATTGCACTACCGTAATCTATAATGGCTCCGTTTTGAGTTTCCAGTTCTTTTCTTCCGCCGTAAGTCGTTTCGGAAATAGCCAACTGGTGTTCGTTCATGTTACCGACTACATTATATGTATGTGCTACTTGAGGGATTTTGCCCATGAATTTGCCGGTATCCCACTCGTAAACGTCGAGCATACTTCCGGCTGGCCAATCCCGTGCAGGCCAATGATATAGTTCTCCGTACAACACATGAGAGTCCGCGGAGTAGGTAACCATCGTGGATCCGTCTTTCGTGGATCCTTTCGTGAACAGAAAGTTCGTGCATGCCATCGTGTAAGAGGTGCAACAAACCAATGCTAATGTAATTAAGGCGTTTACTTTTCTCATTTTAAGTTATTGGTTTATATATGATTTATTTATTCATTATCGAATCCGGTCCAAAGACTTCAGTAATTTGATGTCTTTGAATATTCCCCGCATAGCCATGTACGCGAGTACCACACATACCAAGGGAAGTATGAAACTTATTTTATATATGATATCTGCATCTATTTTGCTTTGGAATTGATTGATATGGTACCACATCAATATCATGGAGCCCAACAGAAGAATAATTTCAGCTATGCACAAGCGGATTTGCAGGAATCGCTTCTTGTAGAGGAATATCGTCACGAAGGGCAACCCGATCATGAAAATATTCAAGATAAGTAAAGCCCAGTAATTTGCTTGAAGTACTGTTTGTTGTCCGATCATGACCACCCCGTAAGTGAAAAAATTGTAACTTGCATCGTTGGGTACAAGTACTTGTGCGATCGGGGCAAATAAAGGTATTGCCATGACAATGGCAATGATAAGCAGGTAAACTGTTTGTATTCTTTGTATCATATCTAAAATTAAAAATTAACGTGCGAGTGAATCTAACGTGTATTCGACAAGTTTTTTCATGTAAGGTTTGTAATTGGAAGATGCGTCCCCGTTTGCCCGGTTCGCTATGATCAGACAGATCGTGGTAGCATGATGTCCCATGAGAGCGGAGAGTCCGGCGATAGCGGCGCTTTCCATTTCGTAGTTCACTATTTTATGACCGTTGAAATGGAAGCGGGCAATTTCGTCATTGACCGTCGGCATCTCTATCGGCAGGCGGAGCACCCGACCTTGCGGGCCGTAAAATCCGTTCGCGGTGAGCGTCACGCCTTTCACCGTCACGCCTTCCGTGTGCAATTTACTTACCAGCTCCGGTGAAGCCTTTACAACGTAAGGGCGTGCGGCAAGGGGAGTCCAGTGACATTCTTTGATGAAAGCGTCTTCGAAAGCGGTATCACATACCGTTTCATTGTCCCGGTAGAAGCGTAATACCCCGTCAATGCCCAAACTCATTTCGGATATCACGAAAGAATGAACCGGAACATCGGCTTGCACGGAACCGGAAGTTCCGATGCGTACGATATTCAATCGCTTTTTCTCCGGCTTGATTTCTTTGGTTTGCAAATCAATATTCACGAGGGCATCGAGTTCGTTCATCACGATATCTATATTGTCAGGTCCGATTCCCGTGGAGATAACGGATATCCGCCTTCCCTTGTACAGCCCGGTGGTCGTGTGGAATTCCCGGTCACTTTTTTTGATTTCAATATGATCAAAATAAGAAGTGATCATTTCGACTCTTGACGGGTCGCCCACGAGGATGATTTGGTCTGCCAAATCTCCGGGGTGCAGGTGAAGATGAAAGACGCTACCGTCTTCATTCGTGATTAGTTCAGATGATTTTATCGGCTCCATAATCTGTTTACTTTTTTGAGCAACCAAATTTAGTAAAACAAATAATACCGGACAAACATTTGCCCGGTATTATTTGGTTTGGGGATTCTTAAACTATTTAGCGTAATTGATTGCTCGTGTTTCTCGGATGACCGTTACTTTTACTTGTCCCGGGTAAGTCATTTCATCCTGAATTTTCTTGGCGATCTCGTACGAGATTTTTTCTGCTTCCGTGTCGGAGATCTTTTCACTTCCCACGACAACCCGGAGTTCGCGGCCTGCTTGGATAGCGTATGTTTTCACCACTCCATTATATGAGAGAGCCAAGTCTTCCATTTCTTTCAGACGTTTGATGTAGGATTCTACAACTTCCCGTCTTGCTCCCGGTCTTGCCCCGGAAATAGCGTCGCAGGCTTGAACGATGGGAGCGATGAGTGTAGTCATTTCGATCTCCTCGTGGTGGGCCCCGATAGCGTTGCAAATATCCGGTTTCTCCTTGTATTTTTCAGCCAGACGCATACCGAGAATCGCGTGCGGTAATTCCGGCTCGTCGTCGGGTACTTTACCGATATCGTGCAATAGTCCGGCACGTTTTGCCTTCTTCACGTTCAAACCGAGTTCGGCAGCCATGATAGCGCAAAGATTCGCGGTTTCGCGGGCATGTTGCAACAGGTTCTGTCCGTATGAGGAACGGTATTTCATTTTACCTACCAAACGGATTAGTTCCGGGTGCAGACCGTGGATGCCGAGGTCAATCGTGGTACGTTTACCCGTTTCCACTATTTCTTCCTCTATCTGTTTTTTTACCTTGTTCACCACTTCCTCGATGCGTGCCGGGTGAATACGTCCGTCCGTTACCAACTGGTGCAAGGACAGGCGAGCGATTTCACGTCTTACCGGGTCAAATCCGGAAAGAACGATAGCTTCCGGGGTGTCGTCCACGATGATTTCTACTCCGGTTGCGGCTTCGAGCGCGCGGATATTACGCCCTTCGCGGCCGATGATACGTCCTTTGATTTCATCCGAATCAATGTGGAATATGGATACGGCATTTTCCGTGGCGGTTTCCGTGGCAACCCGTTGAATCGTTTTTACCACGACCTTTTTCGCTTCCATGTTTGCCGTCATCTTCGCCTCTTCCATGATTTCGTTCACGTAAGACATGGCTTCCGTTTCCGCTTCGTCTTTCAAGGACTGGATCAGTTTTTCTTTCGCTTGTTCTGCCGACATTCCGGAAATGGCTTCCAGTTGCTCGATCTGTTGTTTTTTGAATTTATCCAGTTCCGCGTGTTTCTTTTCCCACAATTCCTTCTGCACTTCCAGCGTCTCTTGTTGAGTTTCCGTTTCCTTTATTTTCCGTTGGCATTCTTCCATTTTGCGTGCCAACTCGGCTTCTTTTTGTTTCAGCTTGTTCTCGGTGAGAAGAATTTTGCTGTTTCGGGCGTTTACCTGCTTTTCGTGTTCAGCCTTGATTTGTAAGAACTTTTCTTTTGCTTGCAGGATCTTGTCCTTCTTGATCACTTCCGCCTCGGCTTCCGCTTCTTTGATGATGTTTTTGCTTCTGTATTTGAGGGTGATGTTTATCAGGATATAACCGATAACGAACCCCACGACCAAAGCAACAACACCGGTAATTATTGTTGTTATCATATTTGTAACTTGAATTTATAGTTGTTATATATAATTATTTTGGTGTTTTTTGTCAAAACAAAAAACCCGCACTATTTCTCTTTAAAAAACCCCTGTTAGACACGGGTAGAGCTGCCGTTAGATTCAGACTTCCACCGTCCCGAAGGAACCCCGAAGGGTCGAGGCCTGTCCTTGGCTAACAAAGCTTCACTCTAATTGGTTAAGTGTTGAGTTTTCCAGTTAAATACGAAATAATGCGGGTATATCTATTTCCTTTTCAAAGAACTCTTGTTTATTCTACTCTTTCAGAACTCCGTCCAGCCTGTTGCTGATCTTCTTCACTTCCTCTAATACGGGCTCGACGTCGTTTTGTTTCTCGGCTTCCAACATTTTTACCGTGAATTGTAACGCGGTAACTGCTAGAAAGTCGACGGGATCGGCATTCGCGTACTTTTCCCTATATTTTGCAATCTTACTATTAATCAGCTGGGCGGCTTTTCTGATCGCCTCTTCTTCCTCTCTCTCTATGGTCAGAACGCAAGGCCTACCGGCTATATTTAGAGTAACAGTAAGTTTATCATTCATATTTAATTATTCAAAAGAGCAATACATTTATCAATCTCCCGCACAAGTTGGCTTATTCTACTTTTCGCCTCGGTACTTCCTTCTCCGGTTGAAATAGCTGTCGCCACCTTCAATGTTTTGATTTCTTCATGTAATTTTATGTTCTCGCTTTTCATCCGCTCGATCCGGTCACGGAGTTCTTTAATTTCCGTATCCTTCTCTCTGTTTTTGTCCAGCGAGGATATATATAGTTTTATCAGTCGTTCAATTTTCTCGTTTAGCTCGTTAATAACGGCATTGTCTTTTGCTGTCATAACATATTCTTTACACGACAAAGATAGAAATATTTCTTTTAAATATCAAGAGTGTTATTAAATTTGCGGTGAAATTAATCGTTTTTTTATGAAAAGGAAAAGATTGTGGAGAAGGATTCTGTTGTCGGGAATCACGCTACTCGTTTTATCATCAAATATTTGCGCCCAGTCGGAGCGGTTGTTGTACCCGTTGCACGGGACCCCGCTATTGAGCGGAAATTTTGGAGAATTGCGTGCCACGCACCTGCATTCGGGGCTCGATTTTAAGACCGGGGGACGTGAAGGGCTGCCCGTGATCTGCGTGAAGGACGGGATGGTCGCCCGTGTCAAGGTGTCCCCCACGGGATACGGGAATGCCTTGTATATCGAGCACGAGGGAGGAATCACTACCGTGTACGGGCATTTGAGCCGTTTCGTGCCCCGGGTGGCGAAAGTGGTACGGGAGATACAATATAATAAGGAATCGTTTGCCATTGACGAGAACCTCGTGGGGCGGCAGCTTTTCTTTCGCGCGGGTGACACGATCGCTTATAGCGGTAACTCCGGTTCCTCCATGGGACCGCATTTGCATTTCGAGGTGCGGGAAACGGAAAGCGAGCACGCGCTGAATCCTTTGAACTATCTTTCCGTGGCGGATGAAACGGGACCTAACGTGCGGGGTGTTTACGTGTACACTTTTTCTCGTGAAGGAGTGAACGCCGGGGCCCGTCGGGTGGAAGTGAAAAACACGGGAAGCCGGGTGTACCGGGGAGGGAAAATCAGCGTGCCTGCCGGTAATGTCGGTGTCGGCGTGCAAGCGGATGATTTCATGAAAGATTCATGGAATAAACTCGGGGTGTATGATATGGAAGTATCGGCGAACGGGGAGAAAATTTTCGAGTTGAAAATGGATCGCCTGTCTTTTGATCAGTCCCCGCTGGTAAACACGATAAAAGATTTTCACCAGTACCGGGAGGGCAGATACGTGTATCTGGCTTTCGGGGATTGTCAGTCCCGGTTGCTGGGAGCGAGCAACAGGCAAGGCGGTTTTATCGGGGTGCAAAAGGATAGTGTTGTCGACGTGGCAATCGAATTGCTGGATATAAACGGGAATCGTTCCAAGGTATTGTTTCAACTGGTGGGACGGCAGGAGGCTGCCGGGTTGGATATACCGGAAGGGGCGGAGGTTTTGACATGTGCTCGGGAATATAATTTGCGGAACGGTAATTATTCTTTGTGCTTGGAAGCGGGGGCATTGGCATATCCCGTTATTTGTAAGCCTCGTGTCTGCTCGAGGGAGAAGGATAGCACTGGGGTGGTAGAGGTTTTTTCTTTGACAGAACGGGTATATCCTTTGTTGAAGAGTGCAAGGTTGTCCGTCGAAGGGGATTTTCCGGATAAATCCGTCTTTTGTCTGTTGGAAGAAAAAGGACGTTTATCTCCTTTAAATACCGAGTGGCGCACCGGAGGGTTGGAGGCGTCTACCCGTGTGTTGGGAGAATACACTATCCGGCAGGATACGATTGCCCCGGTGATTTTGTACACGGGGGTGAAAGGGCGAAGGGTGCAATTCCGGGTATTCGACGATTTGTCCGGAATTGCTTCTTACCGGGTGGAGGTGAACGGGAAGTGGAGTCTGTTCACTTACGATGCCAAAAATCGCTTGCTCGAGGGAAGTCTTAACGAACCGGTCTTCGTGAAAGGGAAAAACCGGCTCGTGTTGAACGTGAAAGATGGCGTGAAAAATGAAGCGATTTTTGAAACCGACGTGTATGTAAAATAGTTCAACAAAAATTACTATCTTTGAAATGGACAAAAAAGTCCTGTTAAGTTTATACATATTATATAAGTAAATTTCGATATGATGAATATAGAAGAGGCAAAACAATTAGCGAAGAACGGACAGCGGGATGAAGCTATCGCGATGCTTTTGCAAATGTTGGAGAATGGTGCGGGAGAACGTGAAACCGTATTGTTGGAGTTGGGGGTGGTGTATTATGCCAAGGGGGATACCACTCAAGCGTTGAATCATTTTAATGAAGTCGTGCGGATAAACCCGGAAAACACGAAGGCGAAGACCTATCTGGATATGATTAACGGCATCTTGAATTATTATTGCAAGGATTTGCTGAATCCTTGAGTTAGCGAGGGATAAATATTCTGGGGGTAAGGTCATGCTATGCTATAGATAGGGATGTTCTATGATTTTACCCGGTTTTTGGGTGGCTTATAGGCGGCTTTTGGGCGGCATCGCCTACACTTCGCCCGCAGTTTGCCCACTTATCGCCCACGTTTTTGCATAAAAAAAGTATTTTTAACGCGGGCGGCATATCGATTATCCCGTATTGGGGGCCGGTTGCTGAAAAGCAGGTGAGGTGCTTTGCTGTTGGTCAATGGGAGTTTTACCCTTGTTCATGGTATTGTAATCAAGGAAAGGGAATGATTATTTCTTTGTGTACGAGAAAAAAATAGGCTGCAAGGGTTTTATATCTTAATTAATTGATATATCTTTGCAGCCAGTTTTTTGAATTGTTAAATATAAACTTCAATCCGCTTGAAAGGGGGTGGTCAATTATTATCGAGAGATTAAAAAGAATACATATTATTTAGTGGAGAACAGCACGATAAAGTGTTGTCGAATTTTGTGTTATATAAAAAATATTCATTTTAAATACTAGAAAATCATGATAATTGTACCATTAAAAGAAGGTGAAAACATCGAGAGAGCGTTGAAGAAATTTAAAAGAAAATTCGAGAAAACCGGTGTTATTAAAGAACTGAGAGATCGTCAAGCTTTCACGAAACCGTCTGTGAGAAACAGAGTGGCTCGTATGAAGGCTGCCTATCGTCAATCTTTGCAACAGGCTGAAGAATAAAAATTCGAATTCTTCCTTTGTTTTTCCAAACAAAAGGCGTAACTTGCTTACGGCTTATTATTTATAAAAAATGACACAGATCGGACTATTTTTGAAATACTTGGAAGACGTGAAGCGTTACTCCGCTCATACGGTGGTCGCTTACAAAACGGATTTGCGTCAGTTTTACGACTTTTGTGGAATGGACGAGGAAGACGAGGATTTTTCCCGAATGACGACCAAGCTCGTGAGAGAGTGGGTCGTGGCGGAAATGAGAGGAGCTTTGAGGAACAAAGGAGGTAAACAAAAGTTGCATCCGGCTTCCGGTAAGCGTAAGTTAAGCAGCGTTAAAGCGTTTTTCCGTTTCCTCGTGAAAGAAGGGGTGATGGAGGTGAATCCGGCCGAAGATATTTCGGGACCGAAGTTGCCGAAAAGATTGCCTGTTTTCGTGAACGAGCAGGATATGGAGATCACGCTGGATGACGCGGAGAAAGAGGAAGGCTTTCATGGGTTGAGAGATTTTCTGATTTTGCTGATGGCTTACGACACGGGCATGAGGCGTTCTGAAATTGTCGGATTACGGCTGGTTGATGTTGATTTGTCGCGGCATTGTATACGTGTCCACGGTAAGGGCGGAAAACAGCGGGAAGTCCCGATCTTGAGAGAATTGGAGGAGGATATTGCTTGTTATATCAAGGGGCGTGCCGAAGTCGTGGAACGTGAACACGGGATGTTCTTCGTGACTGATAAAGGTAAGCCGATCTACCCGCAATTCGTTTACCGTTTGGTGGTGGCGGCGTTGGCAGAACATACTTCATTGTCAAAGCGCAGTCCGCACGTGTTGAGGCATTCGTTTGCCACTCACTTGCTGGAACACGGGGCGTCAATCCAAGGTATCAAGGAATTGTTGGGGCACTCCAGTCTGGCAGCCACTCAAGTTTACACGCATAATTCGGTAGAGAAAATGTTGAAGATTTTTAAACAAGCTCACCCGCGAGCATAAATTATAGGAGGAAACGATATGGAAATTAGAATTAATCCTGTAGGTTTTTCAGTTAATCCGGTGTTGGAAGAGTTTATAAACAAGAAATTCTCGAAGCTGGAAAAGTACCACGACGGTATTATGGGAGTTGACGTTACCTTGAAATTGGAAAAGGATGATCAACTCGAGAATAAACTGACCGAGGTACATGTAGATATAAAACGGCAGGAAGTATTTGCCAAAAAGAACGCGAAAACTTTCGAGGAGACTGTC
>ENA-UEPJ01002171-UEPJ01002171.1-human-gut-metagenome-genome-assembly--contig:-NODE-2171-length-21000-cov-6.703580_pt1 | contig 21000 bp, 16 predicted proteins | sample MGYA00242890_ERZ507896 | MGnify/ENA primary metagenome ERZ507896 (study PRJEB26167, sample SAMN06115508) | human gut metagenome | host: Homo sapiens | place: China:Qinghai | collected 2015-08-20... | reverse complement strand
AAACGTGGGAATAAACTCGATACCTAAGGCACGAGCTATGCGAAAAAAACTCGAAATTTGAATATCTGTTTCTCCTTTTTCAACACGAGCGATATAGCTTCTTGCCGTGCCTACTTTCTCTGCTAATTCTTGTTGGGTTATTTTTAATTCTTTACGACGGTCACGTAATATTTCCCCGTAATACCACGCGATAGATTTCTCGTGGAAATTGGTGCGAGATTCTGTTCCAACTTCCCCGTATTTCTTCTCTAATAGTTCTCCTGCTGTATGCAGTTTTGCTAATTTGTTTTCATCTAACTTTTTCATAATTCGAACTCCTCCAATATCCGTTTGGCAATCTTTATTTGTTTACTGTAGTCCTTTGTCGATTTTTTTAGAAAACCATTCAAGAGTAATATTTTTTTTGAAAGAATGATATTATCATTATCAACAGCAAAAAGAATAGTCCTGTATTCATTGGTACTAACCGATACTCGCATCTCGTATAAGTCTGTATTTTCCAAATGCTTCACGAATTTTGTACTAAGCACATATTCAGTTCTAATAATATCCATTGTATGTTCAAACTTAGTCTTTATTTTGTCCTGCAACTTGTCGTAAAACTCTAGAAATTCATTCGAGAAGTATAATTCACGTATATCGCTATCTTTTTTGTCTGTTGCTTTCATAGGACAAATGTAACGAATTAGATACAAACAAGCAAGAAGAATGTAAGTTCTTTCTAGATATTTAACATTGTCTTGATATGACGGCTATTTGTACAGAGTAGCCGTATTTACTTGCGGTTAAGAATATAATTTTATGCGGAGAGTTGTGAAAGAATTAAAATTTTTTCTACCTTTGTGTTATGGACTGTGCGGAGAGCCGCCGATGATGTCCTGTTTACGATGTTGAGGTTATAATGTCCATTTTTCAGGAGTCGCAAACTTTTAACAGAAATGTTATTGAAAGATGGGATTGCAACACTCATGTCGTTATGTTTGTATATTCTTTATGGATATATAATATAGCGGTGTGGGGTTGCTTTTTCGTGGCGACGTTCCTATTTCACACGATTAAGTCAATTCCATGCCGTTACACTATAGCTCCGGGTTGACTTGTTCAGTCCGGAGTTTTTTTTTGAGTTCCGGCTGAAATATAAATATTGGATAACCGGATGATTTTAGCATCAGGTTGTTTTTCAACAATGTAGACAAATTAGAAAAGAAATGGGTGCGGTTTTAAATTGAACTTACAATGTTTGCAACCAGCTGCTTGAGCCCGTACCCGGAAAGGGGAAAGTTAGCTCCTCCCCTTTCCTTATTTTGGAAAACGAGAGAGGGGAATAACCGGTAGGTAATACCTTGACAAGCTTAGAATACAGGAACGCGGGAGCCATACGCGACTACCACCCGCGTAAAGGGAGAAGGGTATGACGTTTTGCCCTCTCCCGTTTTTACTAACTTAAATAACGAAGTATGGAACAACAGGAAGAAAAAATCGAGATAGTCGTCAACACGCGAAAAACCAAGGAAATAAGATTTTACGTGTACGCGGACGAGTGTACCGTGGATTGGGGTGACGGGAGCAGTGAATGTTACGCCACACCCAAGCCGGGTATTGAAGATTCGGATTACTGGCGGACACCTAAAAGACCCTATTGTGAACACTCGTACCGCGGGGTTAATCGCGTGGTCACGGTGACCGTTTCCGCCACGCGGTTATCGGAATTCATTATCGAGCATATTCCCGTGACGAGTGTCAGGCTTCGGGATTGCGTCCATTTAGGTCATTTTTTTTGTATAGATTGCGGTCTGAGGCAATTGTACCTTGGCGATAGCCCGCGTTTGTATTACCTTAAATGTTCTTGTAACAATTTGCGTAAACTGGATTTGTCGGGTTGTTCCGGTTTGATGGGGTTGGAATGTGATTGCAATTACTTGACGGAATTGAATTTGTCCCGTTGTTTCAAGTTGCACACGCTCGCCTGCCGTTTCAACAGGTTGAAAAAATTGCGGGTTGCCGAAGGGGCGGAAAAGATTCATACCGTGAAGTGTTGTTACAATGATTTGTCGGCGAAAGAATTGAACCGCTTGTTCCGGGATGTCACTTGCTTGGTGGATTTCGGCTGTATAGATTACGGTTTGAATCCCGGAACTCGCGAAGCGGACAGGTATTGGCTTGACGAGCATCGTTGGCATATCACGAATTGTTACATGGAGAAGAAGACGGAAAGAATATTACGGGATGCCGGGATGGGTGGCAGGACAGAGTAATCCTATTTTGATGGATAAAGAATACGTTTTTAAATCCGATAAGGGCTATCGCGTGTACGATCGTTTCATGGAATTGTGGTTGCAGGCATTGCCTTATGGTAACTTATGACAACGAATGAATCGTTTTGTTCGTAAGAATGGAAATTCTTTGTTAGCTTTGTGGGTATGATGAAAGATATGAAGACGATTATAGACTTATTCGAGAGAAGTTGTGAAATGTTTCCCGACAGACCTTATTTATGGGAGAAGAAGGACGGGGAATACAGGGCGACGACGTACACGGGGGTGAAACGGGAGGTGATGAACTTCGCCGGGGCATTGTGTATGTTGGGGTTGGAGCGTGGCGAGAGGGTGGCGTTGTTGAGCGAGGGGTGCAATAAATGGGCTTATTCGGAGCTGGGGATGTTGTATGCCGGGGGGGTGAACGTGCCGTTATCGATCAAGTTGACGGATGGGGAAATTGTGTTCCGGATAGAACATTCACAAGCGAGGTTTCTGGTTGTTTCGTCGAATTTCCTGAACCGGGTGAAAGGGATTGAAGATCGGGTACAAGGCGTGGAGAAGATTATCGTGTTGGATTCCGCGGTGAACGAGGGGCGTTATATCGGTTTCGAGGAATTGCAGCGGAAGGGAGAGGAATGGTTGGCGGGACACCGGAACGAACTGGACGAAAGGGTGAAGGCTATCGACGAACGTGACCTCGTGAATATCTCTTACACGTCGGGGACGACTGCCGAGCCGAAAGGTATCATGCTCTCGCACCGGAATTACGTGACTAACGTGTTGCAATCGGATTCGCTTATCCGGATACCGGATTATTATAAAGTGTTGTTGTTCCTGCCGTGGGATCATAGTTTTGCCCACACGGTGGGGCTTTACTCGTTCATGTATAACGGGGCTTCGGTCGCGTCGGTGGATTACGGGCAATCGGGAATGGAGTATTTGCGCAATATTCCCGTGAACCTGCAAGAGGTGCAACCTCATATATTGTTGAGCGTTCCGGCGTTGGCAAAGAATTTCCGTAAAAATATAGAAGCGGGCATACGGGCACAAGGACGTTTCACGGAACGTTTATACCGGACGGGACTAAGGCTCGTTTATAAATACAACGGTTTCGGGGACGACCGGGGCAAGGGATGGAGATGCTTGTTGAAACCTCTGGTGAAATTGTGGGACGCGGTGTTGTTCTCGAAAATCAGGAAACAGGTGTTCGGGAGAAATTTGCGCTTCTTTGTCGGGGGCGGTGCCTTGTTGGATATCGAGTTGCAACGTTATTACGCGGCATTGGGCGTGCCGATGTTTCAAGGCTACGGGTTGTCGGAGGCATCCCCGGTGATTAGTTCCAACACGCCCGGGCGCCACCGTTTCGGTTCGTCCGGAACGCTGGTAAAACCGATGGATATCCTGATTTGCGACGAGGACGGGAAGCCGTTGCCTCACGGGCAGAAGGGGGAGTTGTGGATCCGGGGTGGAAACGTGATGGAAGGATATTGGCGCAACGAGAAAAGCACTGCCGAAACGATTGTCGATGACTGGTTGCACACGGGTGATCTGGGATATCTGGACGAAGCGGGTTGGCTGTACGTGCTGGGGCGGTTCAAGTCATTGCTGATCGCGAATGACGGGGAGAAATATAGTCCGGAGGGTATCGAGGAAACGATAGCCGAGCAATCCGGGTACATAGATTATTGTATATTGTATAACAATCAATCGCCTTACACGGCGGGGTTGATCGTGCCGAATAAAGCCGCCTTGCGGGAATATGTCGGGAAACGGAACATGGAACCGGATTCCCCGGATTCCTATCGTTTGATGATAAAGAAGTTGCAGGAAGAATTGATGGCTTACCGGGTTGGCGGGCGCTATGCTAATTTGTTCCCGGAAAGGTGGTTGCCCGCGGTGGTTGCTATCCTGCCCGAACCGTTGACAGAGCAGAACGGGATGATAAATTCCACGATGAAAGTGGTAAGAACTCGGGTTTATGATCATTTTAAAGAAGAAATCGACTATCTTTACACCCCGGAAGGGAAGGATATGGCGAATAGGCATAACCTTCAGAATCTGAAAAGAATAATGAATAAAATTTAGAGTTTAGAATTTAAAATTTAGGATGTAGCGTGATGGGAATCTAAAATCTAAAATTTAAAATCTAAAATTAAAACATGGATCGTCGGAAAACAAAACAAGTAAAAGTCGGTGATATTTATATCGGGTCGGAGTATCCGGTGCGCGTGCAGTCTATGTTGAACACGGACACGATGGACACGGAGGCTTGCGTGGAGCAGGCGATACGGATTATTGACGCGGGAGGTGAACTGGTGCGTATCACGGCTCCCGGGGTAAAGGAAGCGAAAAATTTAGCCAATATACACGCGGAATTGCGCCGGAGGGGGTACACTACACCGCTTTCGGCTGATATACATTTCAACCCGGAGGCAGCGATGGAGGCGGCGAAACACGTGGAGAAGGTACGTATCAATCCCGGTAATTTCGTCGACAAGCGCGCCACGTTCCAGACGTTGGTTTACACGGACGAGGAATACGGGGAGGAGTTGCGGCGGTTGCGGGAGAAGTTCACGGCGTTTCTGGACGTGTGCCGGGAACACGGCACGGCGGTGCGAATCGGTACGAATCACGGCTCCCTGTCTGACCGGATTATGAGTCGCTACGGGAATACGCCTGCCGGAATGGTGGAGGCGACGATGGAGTACTTGCGCGTGTGTCGTGACGAAGAGTTTGATAACGTGGTGATCTCCTTGAAGTCCAGCGATTGCCGCGTGATGGTGGAGGCGGTGCGTTTGCTGGTGCGGCAGATGGAAAAAGAGGGGATGGATTACCCGTTGCACTTGGGAGTGACGGAAGCGGGAGAGGGGGAAGACGGGAGGATTCGCTCGGCAGTAGGTATCGGTACTCTCTTGAACGAGGGATTGGGCGATACTATCCGGGTTTCACTGACGGAGGAACCGGAACGGGAAATTCCCGAGGCATTAGCTTTGAGTATATTATGTAGTCGCGTTGACGTGGGTGTGGAACCTGTTAAGTTAGACGGGTGTTATTCGCGCCCGGTGCTTGTCGCGGATACATCCAAGGTGGATTGCATAGACGAAGCGGTGATGGAGAAATTGGATTTTCACGTGGCAGCGGTGAATGATCCGGTGTACGGCGATATGTTGCGAGGGAGAGTACGCGCCCCGGAGATTATTTATACCGAGGCACTGGGACCGGAATTGACAAAATTGCCGGATTCGGTGACCGTGGTCGTGCCTTTCGAGATGATAGATGTGGCGCATGTTTATAACCGTAAGGCGGCAGCGTTAATCAGTGACAAGGAGTTTCTTCGCCTTTCGCGTCCCGTGGAGGGAGATGGTATTTTCGTGGAGGTGCGTAACGGGAAGTTCATGAATGCCGATTTGGCGAGAAAATTGAAGGAGAATAAGTCGGCTGTCGTGGTGCTTACCTTGGATGTGGCTTCTGTTGCGGTGTACCGTGTTTACTTGGGGGGGCTTGAACGTTTAGGTATTGAAAACCGGGTGATTATTCGCTTGATATCGAAAGAGAAAGATGTATCGACGCTTCGTTTGTTGGCGGCGGCGAATTTGGGAGGTTTATTCTTGGATCGATTGGGATACGGGTTGTGGTTGTCTTGCACCGGGGTGCCGGACGCGTTCTATGGCGTGCAGTTGAGCCGGGATATTTTGCAATCGGCGGGAGTGCGCCGTTATAAAACGGAATTTATCAGTTGCCCGGGATGCGGACGGACATTATATAATTTGCAGGAGTCGGTGGCACGGGTGAAGGAGGCTTTCGGGCACTTGAGCCGTTTGAAAATAGCCGTGATGGGATGTATTGTCAACGGGCCCGGGGAGATGGGTGATGCCGATTACGGTTACGTGGGTGCCGGGAACGGGAAGGTGAACCTGTTCCGCGGGAAAGCGATGGTGCGCGTGGGTGTGCCGGAAGGAGAAGCTATTGAAGCGTTAAAACAATTAATTATAGAAAGCGGAGATTGGAATGACTGATGTAAAGGACAGCGCTCCACTTGTACTGGGAACGGAGAAAATCGGGAAGTTGCTGATGCAATACGCGATTCCCGCTATTATTGCCATGACGGCATCTTCGTTGTACAACATGGTGGACAGTATATTTATCGGGCATGGCGTGGGACCGTTGGCTATCGCGGGATTGGCTATCACTTTCCCGTTGATGAATCTGGCGGCGGCGTTCGGTTCGCTGGTGGGGGTGGGTGCCTCGACACTGGTGGCTATCAAGCTGGGGCAGAGAGATAAGGAGAGCGCCAATCAAGTGTTGGGCAACGTGGTTTTGATGAATGCTATTATCGGGTTGGTGTTCATGACGGTGGCTCTGGTGTTTCTTGACCCGATATTATTGTTTTTCGGGGCGAGTCCCGATACCTTGCCGTATGCCCGGGAATACATGGAGGTGATTCTGGGAGGTAATCTGGTTACCCATATTTACATGGGGCTGAATGAGGTACTGAGGGCGTCGGGCTACCCGAAGAAGGCGATGACGGCGACGCTGATGGCGGTGATAGTGAATTGCGTGTTGGACGCGTTGTTTATTCTCGTGTTCGAGTGGGGAATAAGAGGGGCGGCGTTGGCGACGATCGCGGCTCAGGTGATATCTTTGAGTTGGCAGTTGCATCACTTCTTCGATAAAAAGAGTTTCCTGCATTTCCAACGAGGCATATTCGGGTTGAAACGGCATATTGTCGGGGGAATGTTGGCTATCGGGTTATCGCCGTTCCTGATGAACCTGTGTGCCTGTTTCGTGGTTATTCTGATTAACAAGAGCCTGAAAGCTCACGGGGGAGATTTGGCTATCGGGGCTTACGGTATCGTGAACCGGGTGGTCTTTTTGTTTTTGATGATCGTGATGGGATTCAATCAAGGGATGCAGCCTATCGCGGGTTATAATTTCGGGGCTCGGCAATTTGATCGACTGAAACAGGTATTGAAATACACTGTCTTTTGCGGGGTGGCGGTGACGACTATCGGTTTTTTGGCGGGGCAGTTGTTCCCGCGGCCGATTATCTATCTTTTCACGTCGGACGCGGATTTGACTCGTATCGCGGTGGAAGGGTTGCGTATCGTGTTGATATTTTTCCCCGTGGTCGGCTTCCAGATGGTGACGTCGAGTTTCTTCCAGTCCATAGGGATGGCGAAGAAAGCGATCTTCTTGTCGTTGACCCGGCAATTGCTGTTCTTGATCCCTTCACTGTTGATTTTCCCGAATTTCTTCGGCACGGTAGGAGTCTGGATGAGTATGCCCGTGGCGGACGCCATCGCGACGGTTGTGGCGGCGTTGATGTTGAGGTGGCAATTAAAACATCTGAATGTGTAAATAAATTTGTACATAATGGACGACAGGTTTGGGAAAAAAACGGTAGTTTTGTAGAAGAAATAGCTTAAAGATAGACTTATGGAGAATTTTGTTATTACCGTCGGACGTCAGTTCGGTAGTTGCGGCAAGGAAATAGGGCACGCCTTGGCGAAGCGATTTAATATTGCTTTCTACGATAAGGAGTTGATCGCGTTGGCTTCCAAAGAGAGCGGACTTTGTCAGGAATTTTTTGAAAAGGCGGACGAGAAAAATTCGGGGAATCTCTTGCAGGCTTTTGCTGCCGGGTTTACGTTCGGGCCGTTCCAGTACAATGATTTCCTTTCGAACGATAAACTTTTTCAGATACAATCGGATGTAATCCGGAAAGTGGCGAATGAACACTCCTGTGTCATCGTGGGGCGTTGTGCCGATTATATTTTGCGGGAGAACAAAAGATGTATCAATATATTTATCCATGCCGATACGGAAGAACGGGTGAAAACCGTGATGAATCGCCAGCATATTCCGGAACAGGACGCCCGCGAACTGGTGCGCAAGATGGATAAGACACGTCCTAATTATTACAATTTTTATTCGGATAAAGAGTGGGGTGTTGCCGCGTCCTATCATCTGTCGGTGGATTCTTCCCTGCTGGGGGTGGAGGGAACGGTTGATTTTATCGAACAGTTCGTGAAGAGAGCGCTGAATGACGAAACAATTTAAGATTTATGATTTCGGATTTACGATTTAGGATTGGGAGTAATCTTAAATCGTAAATCATAAATCTAAAATCATATAAACGTTTCCGGTTCTTTTCTGTCGTGAAAATTCTTGAACAGAAATTCCGTGAAAGGGGTATTGAATATTCTTGCCCCGTTCGGGCACTCCTTAACACAGGCACAACATTTTATGCAGGTTTCGGGGTCACTCTCGATTTCTTCTTTTAGTTCGATCGCTTCTGTCGGGCAAATTTCTATGCAATATTGGCATTGTGTACACAATTCATAGACGGTGGACGGTGTTGCCGGTGTTTTGGGGTTATTCTCTTTGTACGGGAAATTACCTTTCACGTGTAATGGCGGAATTTCGTCCGGTTGGTTGAACTCCTTCAGTTTCAGGATGATGGTTTTACCGAAGTTTCGTGCAATTTCAGTGTCCGCGGCGTCCGGTCTGCCCGCCGCTGTCGGCATTTCTGCCGTGCTGTAAGAATGTTCGCCGATAAATGCACCCCCGGCGACAGGTATAAATCCTTGTGCTTTCGCCCAATCACGCAGTTCAATCAAGGCATCCTCGTAATCCCGGTTGCCGTATAACACGACAAGTACGGCAGGAGTGGAGTCCCCGTGCAAGTGTTTCAATCGTTCGAGAGCCGTGGGGGCAACCCGTCCCGCGTAGGTAGGTACCCCTATGATCGCCAGAGTATCGCGGATCGTGATCTCTTGATTCGCCGTCGGGTAAGTCAGTTCAATTTCTTTATTCACGGGAATATTCATTCCCTCCGCGATGGCATGCACGATTTTGCCGGAAGTACGCGTGGGGGAAAAATACACGGGTTGGATGGTGTTAAGATGCATGATTGTTTATGTTTTTATTTAAATATCCAAAATGCCAAGAGGGCAAGCAAGAGTATAGAGCCTAAAAATATAAAGGTGAAGCGTAGGTAATATAGCTTATCAGCCCGTTCCTTGAGCGCAAATTCTTTTTCAGCTTGTTCCAATTCCTCTACCGAGAAATTTTTTGAATAGGGAGAATGTGATTTCTCTCGTATCGTTTCAAGGAGGTTTTTGCTCCTTTCACGTCGCCGCCGGAGTAATGTCTGGTTTTGTTTGATGCGCTGATTCATGTCAGCCATGTGTCCTTCGCCGCCCATAACTTTGTCTTTTTTTAGTTCTGAATGAATATTGTAAATGTATAAAATTATTAGCAGAAATCAAATTATTATCCGGTAATATGTTAGATTATATGTTTTGAATTATACGATTTGTATAATTCAAAATAAATAATAACTATGCGCTTTCTTGATCTTTTTCTTAAATTAATTTTTTCTGAAAAAAGTTCGAATTTTCCTCACCCCTAAAACGTCTTTTTGGTGCTTTAGGGAAAAAGTGCTAATAATTGAAAAATGGCAACAGAAAGAATTCATATTGAAACATCGGAAATAGACCTGAAAGACGCCCAGATTTTCAAGGCTGTTTTCAATATGTTTTATCCTCGTGCCTACACTTTTACGTTGAAGTTGCTTCAGGACGAGGTCGTTAGTGCTGACATAACTCAAGAGGCTTTTCTGTACATGTGGGAAAAAGCATATTGTTTCCCGGATTTGCTCGCGTTTAAATCTTACTTGTATAGTTGTTTGAAAAACAAGACGCTGAATTATATCCGGGATTATAGGGTGGAGCGAGGAATGCAGGAATTGAAAGATGTTTTCGTGGATGAGGTTGACATTGACCATTTGATAATAAAGCAGGAATTGAAAGCCCGGATACTGGATGAGGTGAACAGGTTGGGAGGGGTGAAGCGGGATGTTATTTTATTACGATTGGAGGGATATAGTTATGATGAGATTTCAGAAGAATTGGGATTGAGTATAAACACGGTTAAAACTCATAAAAAGCAAGCGTATAAGGATTTGAGAATCCATTTGTCGGATTACAACCAATGCGTTTTCATGTTAATAGTATTGTTGACCATATGTTTTTGTTAGCAGGTAAAAGGTATATCTATGAAAAAAATAAGGAAGGATATAGAGATAAGTGATTTACTTTACAGATCTCTGCGGGGAGAAATCACCGTTGACGAGAAAGAGTTGTTGGAGGCTTGGTGCTTGGAATCGAGGAACCGGGAGTTGTTTATGGAACTTCGGGAGGCGGATATTCTTTACGAGGGAATAGCGGATATGAATAACGTGGACACGGAAGCGCCTTTCAAAAAAATGAATGACAGGATAAGGCGCAGGAAACGTGCACGGACGATGAGATATTTTTCGGGGATTGCTGCCGCGGTACTGGTGGTGGCGGTATTGTTTCTTTGGAGTGCGGAAGAAAAAGAACCTACAAGAGCGATTCCGCTTTCTTCTGTTTCCAAAGGGCGAATGGAACCTTTCGCTACTTTGGTGACGACCGGGGGGAAGGTGGTTTATCTGGAAGATTCCGTGAAGCAATTGGCTGTAAACACGAGTGACTGCAAACTTGTTCTTCCGGTAGAGGAGAAGACCGACGAATCACAATTTGTTCAAATGCAGGAAATTGAATATAACGTGCTGACGACTTCTAAGCAAGGAAATATAAAAGTAACGCTGTATGACGGTAGCCACGTGTGGTTGAATGCCGGGAGTGAATTGAGATACCCGAATGCATTTGTCGGGAATAAACGAATCGTGTACTTGAAAGGGGAGGCATTCTTCGAGGTGGCAAAAGATGCCGTTCATCCTTTTATCGTGAACACGGCTTCTGCCGTGATCAACGTGTTGGGAACGAGTTTTAACGTGAACGCTTATGATGTATCGTGCGTGACTACATTGGTGGAAGGCCACGTGCGAATGAAAAGCGGGAAACAGGATAGCGTGGAACTTCATTCGGGAGAACAGGCTTTCCTGACAAAGTACGGGAGCATCGGGGTACGTGAAGTCGATGTGAGATATTCCACGGGTTGGATGAATAACCTGTTTGCCTTTAAAGAGGCACCGTTGCGGGAGATCATGGATGTGCTGGGCGAGTGGTACGGCTACACGTTCCGTTTCGAGGACCCGAAAGTCGGGAATGTTTTATACACGACCATGGTAAAGAGATACCCGGACGTGGACAGCGTGTTGCGGGTACTGGAGGGAACGGGTGATTTCCGATTTATAAAGATAAATGATATCATTATCATAAAAGGAAAATAGACAAAGAGCCTCGCATCCCTTTGCCTATTTCATACTTAATTTCAAGTTTAAAACACAAATCTATGAAAAAAAAACCGATTCATCGCTCTTTTAAAGAGCGGATTTTTAGGAATGACAGTTTTTTAAGACGATTCCTTGGGTTATTGTCTTTGCTTGTCATTGGAAACGTGGGAATAACCGTGGCGCAAGCCGTCCCGAAGTTCACGGTGAATTTCAAGGACGCTTCGTTGACGGAAGTGCTGGATTATTTAGGGAAAAACAGCGACTACACCTTCACGTACAACAGTGAGAACGTGAAAAATGAAACCGTGAAGATTACCGAATCTTTCAAGGACGCTACATTGGAACAAGTTCTCACCAAATGTCTGGAAAAGACCCGTTTTGATTTCAACATCGTGGACAAGCACGTGATGATTGCCCCGAAGAAGAAGCCGGAAGTGGTTTTGACCAAGGTCAGCGGGCGTGTCGTGGACGAGAAAGGAAATCCTGTTGCCGGGGCGACCGTGCTGATCGTGGGTACAACACAAGGGGTGGCTTCTGACGCGGAAGGACGCTACACGATTGCCGCCAAGCCGGACGATATCTTGCGGGTTTCTTTTATCGGTTACGAGCCCAAGACGGTAGAAGTCAAGGGGAAAGAAAAGTTGAACATTCGCTTGACACCCACGGCGGAGAACTTGGCGGAGGTTACTGTCGTTGCTTTCGGTGAGCAGAAAAAAGAGAGCATTACGGGCTCCATTACTACCATCCGTCCCATGGATCTGAAATCTTCCAATAGTGACTTAACTGCAAGTCTTACCGGGAAAATAGCTGGTATTGTCGGTTGGCAGACAGGCGGGGCCCCCGGGGCATTGACCGAGGAAGAAATGAACACGAAGTTCTATATTCGGGGTATCAGTTCGTCCAACGGGGCTTCCGAGCCGCTGGTGTTGATCGATGGGGTGGAATCTTCCCGTCTGGACTTGGCGCGTATGGCACCGGAGGACATGGAGAGTTTTTCCGTGTTGAAAGATGCTGCCGCCACGGCGATGTATGGTGCCCGTGGTGCGAATGGGGTGATTATCGTGACCACGAAAAAAGGGGAAGCCGGAAGCGTGTACACTTCTGTGCGTTACGAGGCGGTGGCTTCCATGCCGACGGATAAAATCGACGTGGTGGATCCTCAAACCTACATGCGCATGTACAACGAGGCGTTGTTGGCACGTAATCCGGGGGCTACCCCTCAGTATTCCTTGAACCGCATTGAGCGCACGGGCAGCAAGGATTATCCCTCTTGGGTGTACCCTGCTAACGACTGGTTTAAAACCCTGTTTAAGGATTATTCCGTGAACCACCGCGTGGGCGTGAACGTGCGAGGCGGTTCCGAAACAGTGCAGTATTATGCGTCTGTCAATTATGTGAATGACCAAGGTATGTTGAAAACCGACCGGTTGAACCAGTTTGAAGTGAATATCAAGAATTCCACGCTTTCATCGCGCATCAATTTGAACGTGAATTTAAGTACCGGAATCCGGTTGTTGATCAATTCCAGTATAAATTACGATAAATATCACGGACCTTTTTTCGGACCGAACCAGCCGGATGTACAATCGGCTTACTATTATGCGTTCAACGCTTCGCCGGTGAATTTCGCCCCGACCTATCCGGGTGATTTCGAGCACGGGTGGCCGCACCTGCGTTTCGGAAGTGTGAGGAAAGGTGATGGCGTTGCCCTTAACCCGTATGCTGCGATACAGAGTGCTTATCAAGACCGGAGCCGTTATAGTGCGACGACTAGAATAGAGTGTATCTACAATCTAGGCTCTGTGGTAAAGGGGTTGGAATTGAGGGCAAATGCTTCCTTGTCAAAAACCGGGTACGAGATGAATGCTTTTGAAGTCAGTCCATTTTATTATGCTATGGATGCGGAAAACGGTGGCTATGATTTTGAGACGGGCGAGCATACTTTGACGCTGTTGCGAAATGGACGTCGGACGTTGCAAAAGCCTTTTCAAGGAGGAACGGCATCTACTTCTTCCACGCAGTTAGTGTATGAAGGTAATTTGATTCATACAGCAGCATGGGGCGGGGACGATGCAACTTTGCACCAAACTTCACTGACCGCGGTATTCCAAGCATTGCAGGCAAATTCCGCTCCCGTGGGTGATTTGTTCGGTAGCTTCGAACAACGAAATTTGAGTTTCTCCATGCGCGGTAGTTACGGGTTTATGGATCGTTATTTCGTGGAAGCCAGTTTCGGGTATAATGGTTCCGAGCGTTTCACTAAAAATAACCGGATGGGTTTTTTCCCGGCTCTTAGCGGGGCGTGGATCGTTTCCAAGGAAAATTTTATGCAAGGAGGTATCAATAAATGGATCTCTTTCCTGAAATTAAGAGGTTCGTGGGGTAAGGTGGGTAATGATGGTATCATAAAAGATCCTCGTTTCGTGTATATGCCGGAAATTGTAGGTGGACCGACTTATAAGGATCCCGAACCGGGAAGTCAACAAAACGTGAATCGTAAAGAAATCAAAAATTATGGCGACCCGGATGTGAAATGGGAGGTTTCCGAGCAGGTGAATCTCGGTATCGAAACCCGCTTTTTCAAAGATATTCTGGAGGTTAATGCTGATCTTTATCAAGAGGTGCGTCACAATATCATAGAACAGCGTGTCACTATTCCTGCGCAGGTGGGAGTGGAGGTAAATCCTTTGGACAATCTCGGTAAAGTTCGTGCCCGCGGGGTGGATCTTTCCGCTAAAGTGCAACATGCTTTCAATAAAGACTTTTGGATCATCTTGAACGGGACCTTTACTTACAACAAGGCGGTTTACAAGGAACTGGAAGAGGCGAAGGATAAGCCGTACTGGCAACTGAAAACGGGTTACGAGCTTTCTCAACGGGTGGGATACATCGCCGAAGGGCTGTTCCGCGATCAAGCGGAAATCGATAACTCGCCGCAAGCGAATACCGGAATTTTGCCGGGTGACATCCGCTATCGTGACGTGGACGGGAATGGTGTGATTGACGTGAATGACGCCGTGCATATCGGTTTCCCCGAGACGCCGCGTATGGTGTATGGTTTCAGCGGGTTTATCAATTACAAAAACTGGGAGTTTAGTTTTGCTTTCCAAGGCTCCGGCAAGCGGGGTTTCTTCATCAACCCGAAATCTTTGTCTCCGTTCGAGGAAGACCGTGCCATGTTAAAAGAGATCTACGAGAGTCACTGGACAGAAAAAAACGTGGATAACCGCCCGTTCTGGCCCCGTCTTTCCGTGCAGAATATCACGACCTATAACAAACAGGAAGATTGGGACGCGAATGTCACGGACGATCGCCGTTCAACCTATTTCATGCGGGAGTGCCGCTTCTTGCGCTGTACCGCCTTGGAGTTGGCATACAATCTGCCGCAGGGACTCCGTCAAAAATTACACATGCAGAACGTGAAGTTCTTTGTCCGTGCCAACAATCCTTTCATGATATCCAATTTTAAATTGTGGGACGTGGAATTGGGCGGAAACGGATTCAATTATCCCATCCAAAAGACTTACGCTTTGGGTATTAACATTAGTTTCTAACTTAAAACCAGAGATAACATGAAGCGTCTATTAGCTTATTTATTTATTCCTTGCCTGCTGTTCAGCTCTTGCGACAGTTGGTTGGACGTGGTGCCGGAGAAGGATATCGCCACGATAGATTCTGAATTTGAAACTTATGATCAGGCTTTCGTGTGGTTGAAAAGTGCTTATGTCTACATGCAAGATCTTTACGAGAGATATTATGATGTGGCTTACACGGGAGCTGATGAATTGGTTGCCGACAATTATTTGAGAAATACTCTTTATTATCATCCCGCGGGTTTGGATATTATTGCCGGAAGGCAGAGTGTGTTGGATCCTTACGGTGACACGTGGTTTAATATATCCAGCGGTAATGCCGGGCGTTGCCGGAAAGACTTTTACACGCAAATAGTACTTTGCAATCATTTTATTACCCGTATAGATAACGTGTATAATTTGTCTGCTAAAGATAAGAGTGAATGGAAAGCCGAAGTGGTAGCCTTGAAGGCTTATTATTATTTCGAACTGGTACGCCGTTATGGACCGGTGATGATTGTGCCGGACTCGTTTGATCCGAATCAGGACGTGGAATCTTTGAAGTTGCCCCGTAGTCCCGTGGATACTTGTTTCAATTATATCGTGCGCTTGTGTGACGAGGTGATGGATATGCTTCCCTCGTGCACGGCAAAACAGAGTGAACGGAGAGGATATTTTAATAAGGAAGCGGTTATGGCATTGAAGGCACGGGCATTGTGTTATCAAGCATCGGATCTTTTCAACGGCAATCCCGATTATGCCAATTTCAAGAATAAGAAAGGAGAATTACTGTTCAGTGCCACTGCCGACCCGAAAAAATGGGAAAGGGCAGCCCAAGCTGCCATTGATGTGATCAATCTTTGTCGTGAAACGGGATCGGCAGTTTTGATAGAGGGTAATTCCGCGAACACGGAGTTGCAGGCGCATATGCTTGATATCGAAAGGTCGACTCAGACATTTAGCTGGCTGAGTGATGAGGTGTTGTATATGATCAGATTAGCGGGAATGGATGGTACTTGGTTTAACTATACATTGCCGAAATTTTCTGACGGTTCGAATCACACGTTGCCGGGTGCTTGCCTTACCCCAAGTATGAAAATGGTGGAGATGTTTTACACGGAGAATGGCTTGCCTATCAGTCAGGATTTGAAATGGGTCGGGGGTGGTAATCCTTATGCCCTCAGCATGGAAACAGACCCGAAATATACCGACGTGGTGTCTTTGAACGAGCCGGTGCTGAACCTGCATCGTCGCCGTGAACCCCGTTTCTATGCCGATATCGCTGCCGACCGTTGCTATTGGCGTTTGGGTACCGGAGTAAACAATGTTTATTTGATAAAGACTTATCAAGGCGAGGGAAGTGGATTGAATGAAAGACGTTTGTCCGCTACCGGTCCGCAAAATATTACCGGTTATTACCTGAAAAAAGGAACTTCTTCCAGTGCGACGCTTTATGCCCATCAACAGGGATTGGGTAGTTTGGGTGAGCGACCTGCCGCGATTTTCCGTTTGGCGGAGATGTACCTTATTGCCGCCGAGGCGTTGAACGAGTGTAAAGCGGCTCCCGATGAGGAGGTGTACAAGTATTTGAACGCCGTACGTCGCCGTGCCGGAATCCCGGATGTAGAGGTGGCTTGGAAGAATGCCAAGGATCCGGGCAGGGTGAAGTCCAAGACGGGGATGCGCGATATTATCCGTCAGGAGTGGAACATCGAGTTCGCTTTCGAGGGGTATCGGTTCTGGAACGTGCGTCGTTGGAAAATTGCCAATGTCGAACTGAACGAGAAATCCTTGGGATGGAACGTGATAGGCAGTGATGCCAATAGTTTCTACAACAACGGGCGGGGTCCCGTGGTAGTTTATTCCGGCAATAAGTTTGTTGCGCCGCGCGATTATTTCTGGCCTATCAGGAGCGAGGAGGTACAGACTGCCGGTTGCGTGCAAAACCCGGGATGGTAGATGGATTTACGATTGTAGATTTACGATTGTAGATTGTAAACTCAATTAAAATTTAAAATTATGATACGAAGAATATTATTTTTATTACCGTTACTTTTCATCTTCTTTGCTTGCAGTGATGATGATAAAGTCGGTTTTGATGTGCCGGTGGAATTTCGGAAGCTCTCTTTTGATCCGGTTCCCGGGGGTGCGGTGATGCGTTACAGGTTGCCCGATAACATGGAAATTTTTGGGGTACGAGCCCGCTACAATGATGCTTACGGGCGGCAGTTGGTGAAGGAAGGTACTTACTTGACAGACACTTTGCTGTTGAACGGTTTTGCGGAAGCGCGGACTAACGAGCCGGTGCGGTTGACTTTCCTCGATAGTAATCTGGAAGAATCGGCACCATTGGATATGACTTTCAACACGGCGGATGCCGCCACTGTGGCTCTTTTTGATAATTTGAGCGTGAACCCGTTCTGGGGTGGATTCAACGTGATTTACACGTCACCGTCTGTCGTGGAGGGAACCGTGCATATCTTTTACGTCGGGATAAATCCCACCACGAAGCAGGAGGACAATATTCTGGTGGGAAGTTATCCTATTCTGGAAGGAGGCGACACGTTGAATTTTGAGTTGAAACAAGCGTTGGATGAGTTAAAAGTAGTTATACGGACGGACGATTTCGAGGGAAACACGGTGAGGGTGAAAACTTATGAAGGCATTGAAGCCATGGCGATGGAGATGTTGTCCCCGGATCAATTTAAGTTCTTTTTCCCGAAGGAGTTGGAGATCGAAGATGAAGATCACCAGATTGGCGTGAAATATCTTTTTGACGGGCAAAAGAAAGGGGCTAATTATAGGAAGAATTACCAGAAGGGAGATAGATACAAGTTTGGTACTTTCGTCGCGGGTCCGAATGCGTTCGAGGAACGTTTTATCATAGATTTCGGGTCCCCGAAGGTGCCTGCCATGTTGCGCGGCGATGCTTTCTTGTACCACGGGAATGATTATCCTTACGCTAACCCCGATTATCCTAATCCGAACATAGATATGTTTGTTGCTACTTTATGGAATGCCGTGTACACTTCCCGGTTGCCGGCAAAAATCAAAGTGTACGGGACGAATGCGGCAGATCCAGCAAAAGTGCCTCTTAACGAATGTATCGTGCTTTACGTCTTGGATGATGACCCGGGGTGGTCTAATTTTTACCGTAACGCTTGGTGTCGTTATTCGGATTATCAATATGGTCCTGTTGATTGGGCTAAAGATGCATTCAAGAATAAGGATGACAAAACTTTTGATGCGGCAGATCCTATCTCTTTGGATATGAAATGTAATTATTTTGGTGAGGCTTTCCGCTATATCTTCTTTATCGTGGAAGACACATGGATGAGTAACCGTTGGAGTAATCGGTATCCGTATGGATACGAGGAGAACGCTAGGGAGTACATAACGTTCGACGAGTTGGAAGTATTTGTAAAGAAGGAAAAGTAATAAAGGAACAGCTATGATAAAAAAACTATATTATACGATCGGTTTGTTCGCCGCGTTCTTGGCGGCAGGTTGTAGCGAGAGCTTGGAAGAAACTTATGATGAGTTTGCCGGCGATGGGATGATCCGCTACCTTGGCAAATGCGCCGACGTGAGCGTGAACCCGGGTTGGGAACGTTTGCAGGTGGTATGGAAACACAACATCGATGCCGGGGTGAAAAAAGTGAAAATCACATGGAATTCTGACAAGGGATCGGGCGAGATGTTCGTGGACCCGTGTGACCCGGATAGTGATGATTTGATGGATACCGTTTATATCGAAAATTTGGCTGATGCTATGTATACCGTGCGGGTGAACAACGTGGCTGACGACGGCAGGGAGTCGCTGGTGGAGGAGAAATACGGTAGACCGTATTCCTATGACCACGAGGATTTACGTTCGTTTTCACGGGGTGTTACCGCTTTTAGCCGTATGGGTGATAAATTGGTGGTTGCTCTCGATCAAAGCAATGAAAATATCAAGGAGATGTTGCTGTGTTTCAGGGATAAGGCGGGGAACAAGCACGAGTGGGATATGAACGCCCACGCGAATGATTCGCTTTCTTATAAGTATTATGGTTATTATGATGTTAATTTGGGGCGTGACTATCTTTTCCTGTTACCTGACGAGGAGGGTGTGGAAATTGATTTTAATCAACCGATCACCGTGCAGCGGAAAGGGAAATTGTTGGGTTGTGTAGATGAAATTGATTTCAAGGACGAAACATTGAACCTGAACGAGAGGTTGTGGTCAACGGCGTTCACGCAACTGATGCTTGGGCTATACGGTCCGAGTTGGGAGAGCCGGGTTGACGATGTGGAAACTTTGGAAATGGATTTTGACATGACTTCTATGCAGGATTTAATGTATTTTCCCAATCTGAAAAAAGTTATTCTCGGTAAGAATCGGTACATGGATCCTCAGTACGTTAAAACTAATCACAGTACCACGGATGAATACGTAGGGTTGGTGATGTTGCAATTCTTGAAAGATACCCGACCCGATTTCACGGTGGAGCGTTATAACACACATTATTTCTACCAAAAAGATGAGTTCGGAACTATTTTTATCGATGCGTACAAGGAGGCAGGAAAATTGACAGATTTGACGTTAGAGGAAAAGGAGAGTAGCAATTTGTTAGCCAAGCCCGTGTACACGCCGTTGGATACCACGGGTTGGGAGGTGACTTGCTCCGATACCGTTTACAATGGTTACAAGAATAACGGGGCTGCCAATCTACTTTTCGATGGACCACGTCATTTCGTGGATGATTATTATGGCTATGAATATGATGCCGAGGTGTATTTTGAGCCTGCCGAAACGGTGGGAGCTAGCATTGTCACCGTGACATTTGATATGAAAACACCTCGAAGGGTGGAAGGTTTCAAGGTGGGGCAACCTACCCGTAATCAGAAAGGTGATACGGATTATTTGTTGTTGAATATGAAAATAGAGTTTTCGGTTGACGGCTATACTTGGACGGATGCGAACCACACGGACGGAAGTGTTTCGATTGGTAACACTCCCGGAGAGGAAACCTATCTTTTGGTACCGGAGGAAATGCGGATTCCCGTGCGGTATATCCGCTTGAGAATGTCGAACCGCCCAATCGGTACAATCTCTAGCCTAACGAAGTATTGCTTGCGTCTGGGTAAGTTTATCCCGTGTACGGTCGACTAATCTGAATTCTTGGTGCGTGCTTTCCCTGCGGGGCAGGGAAATTTTTACTCTTCGTTTCTATTAACCATACAATTATGAAAAGAATAAGATATATTGTGGTGGCTTGCTTCACGTGCTTGTGGTGTAGCTGTTACCAAGGAATGTTGCTTGAAGATACTTTTCTTGATGAAGAAAATGTAATGCTATATGATGAAGAACCTTTTAAATTTGATTCCCTTTGTCAAAAAACTAGTGGTAAAATTATCCGGGAAAAAAGGAGATATTTGAACGAGAATGAGGTGGTGTTGCTAAATATGCTGGGGCAAGAGTTAATCGTGAAGGAACGCATTTTATACAAGATGTCGTATTACTTGTTCTCTGAAATGAAAAGGAAAGAATGGCTATTCAAATTAAGATTTGGTTTGGATGAAACTGATTACGAGTGGACGGATTATAGATGGGATAAAGACGGGTATTATGACCCGTATGAAAGAATGATTTTTCTTAGAGATAAATCATTGGTAGTAAGTGAAAGAGTGGTGTTGCACGAATTATTGCATGTTTTTCAATGTGAATTGGCTTCTGTGGTTCCCACTGCAAATAACGAGCCTTTTATGGAATACGAGGTTTTGATGGTTTATGATATTATACAATACAGGATGCGAGGGGAATTACCGATACATTTGGAAGGAGGGAACGATAATAAGGAATATGCAGCTTTTGTTTATGATATGGCGGTTACTCCTTTTGCCTATGATGATGAAACTTTTTAATGATAATGTATCTAAAATCAGGAGGATAAGAAGATGAAAA
>ENA-UEPJ01002162-UEPJ01002162.1-human-gut-metagenome-genome-assembly--contig:-NODE-2162-length-21048-cov-43.704687_pt1 | contig 21048 bp, 36 predicted proteins | sample MGYA00242890_ERZ507896 | MGnify/ENA primary metagenome ERZ507896 (study PRJEB26167, sample SAMN06115508) | human gut metagenome | host: Homo sapiens | place: China:Qinghai | collected 2015-08-20... | reverse complement strand
TCTTGCTCTTACAAGGTCAGCTTTCTTAATTAAATTTTCTTCTGCCACCATATTTACCTCCTAATTAAATAAATCCATATTCATAGCAATAGCTTTTCTACGCTCATTTCTGTCCGGAATAGCCATAATCTGTTCCTTTGTCATGCCGGAATATTCTCCGCCTGCATTAACTCTAGGTCTTGATTTCATCCATTCGGTCTGTGCTTCTGCGACTGCTGCTTTCTTTTCAGCTTCTATAATTGCTGCAATAGTGTTATGGTCTGCGTCCGAAACTGCATCAATCAGTTTTTCTACAGACTTTTCAGATACACTTTTGTAAGCATTGACTGCCTTAATATGATTAAGCTCTTTTACAGCTTCTTCATACTTCTCATTCTGTAAGCGTTCCGCTTCTGCCTTGGCTTCCGCTTCCTGCTCTTCTGTAGTCTGCTTCGCTCTTAAAGCCTTAGTAAGCTCTCCCTTTTCCTTTAAAGCCTTATCAAGTGCCTGCTTTTCCTTGGCTCTGTCTGCCTTTTCTGTAGCAAGCTGTGCCATCAGTTCTTCAACTGTTGGTGTATTTGGCTTTACTTCGGTTGTCTTTGTATCTGTTGGGTTTTCGGTTACTGTTGATTTAGCTTCATCTGCCATTTTTCGTTACCTCGCTTTTCTGTGTTTTCTTGACTTCTCTGTCTCATTGTGTTTTACCCACTTCTCTGTGCATATAAAAAGCCACTAGGATAATTCCCAGCGGCTATATACCTTGATTATTTATTTGTTCTGTTCTTATCAATCAGAGGGCTGTTGCTAACTTGGTCGCTCAAATCTTGCATCGTTCGGTCATTGTTAGTTGCATCATCTTTAATGTTGCTCTTTTGTATTTTTTCGACTGTTTCCTTGCTTGCTTCCCAAACTTCGTTAGGGTCATCAAATACAGGAATTGCATTAAGGACTTTACCGCCATTAAAGCCTGTCTTGACAAGTGTGGCTATGCTATTTACCTTTGTTGATAATTCGTACAGTTTCTGCCTCTTGATATTAATTTCAATATCCTCAAGGCTTATAAGCCTTAATGGACTATCCTGCGGGACATACGGACTTTTATCAATAGCCGCAAGGACTACCTCTAATTCATCCATTTTGCAACTTTCGGTTATCATCTGTAATTTTGTTGCCGCTGCTTCTGCATGGTCCCATCCACTTGCGTTACTAGCTGCAACGCCTGTTATATTAGACGCATTGTCATTTGTAAGTGGAACATTGCATTTTTCCAGTATCTTATTTCTACGATACTGGATGTTATTGAGCATCCCTGTGTAATCGTAATTAATTGCAAGAGATTCAACAATTGGTGTCTTTCCGTCCGCCGATGTATAAGTCTGCATCCATTCGCCAGATTTTGGTTTCCTTACAGTTTCTTCAATAGTCTGTGTGCCATCCTCATTGTCTGTAACTTTTCTCTCTACAGGAAATTCAACATCGTTTGTATGCCAAACAGCTTGTGTGTTCTGTTCAACATCATTGGTAAAATCAGAAATAAGCAGATTAAGGTTATCTAGCTCTGATTTCTGATGTTCCCAAACGCCCATTCTATCATATGACCGGAAATACTCTATAATCGGCACAATTCCAAGTGGATTTTCTTCTCCGCTTCTTTGCTGATGTCTCCATGCTTCTTTTTTCGTATAATCTCCATTTGCAATCTCATTAAGATTAACTATCTCAAAACGATAATCTTTTGTAAAACAGGTGTAGTAGTTGTTTCCAGTTATTCTATCATGTCTGTAAGTAACGCCCATCATTGTTCGCTTATCGGAATAATAGCTTGATTTCACTACAAATGATGTTCTCGGGTCCAATATGTCCAACGTGAAATATGGTTTATTCTTTTTCCATTCCATATTTACATCTACAAGAACATTACATGTCGCCCCGATTGTTACATATCTTCCCAAGTCTTGCGTCTTTGCTTTAATCTTTGCAAGTTCGTACTGTTTGTTAAGCTCTGATATTCCGTCTGCGACGAATTTCTCTTTTCCATCACCATTCTGCACAAGTGAAATAGGATTTCCCCAAGCGAATGAAGTCCAAAATTCTGATGCCTGATGAGCAACATTGTCTACACACTCACAATCAATGTCAGGTCTGTAAGCCTTAGGTTTCTTTCTAATTATCGGCTGTATTCCCGCATCATAATCAAGAAGATACTGTATTCTGTTGGCATTTTGAATATGCCAAGGGAATACTTCCCTTAAGACATCTAACACATTTTCATATGTTATTTTCGGAACATCCGTTGTTAATACAATTCTTCCTGTCTGCATTTCTTGCACCTCTAATAAAATGTCATACCACTTGAGTTTCTACTCCGTGGGATTTCTTTAATCTGAAAATTATCATCATCATTCGGCACATACCAAATCCATTTGCCGCAATGTTTGCAAGCTATTTTGTGTGTGCGTGGATCTTCCCTATCTGCCTTAATTAAAAACTTGTGGCAGTTCGGACACATAATTGATTTATCTTTGTTTTTATATATTTCCATAATCCTTATCCTCTAACCAAAAAAGGCGCCACAAATAAGTGATGCCCTTGCCGGAGTTTATATATTTTTCATTATAATAATATCATAATATCAATGTGACATTCTATGACAACTTTATAAATATTCTTTCCCATATCTTTCTTCGAAATCGTGCAATGCTTTAGAGTGAACTCTGTGAACTTGTCTCCAGCACCATCCGGTTTTATTCGCTATTTTTTCAAAAGTGAGTTTTTCTATATATCTTGCAAACAAAACTTCGTAGAAATCATTGTTCTCTATGCTCTGGATTTGAGATATTATGCGGGTTTTCTTATCAATATATTCATCTATCATCTTATCAAGATTGCGTTCCATTTCGTCAATTTTCGCTATACTTGTGCCGATTTGGTCCTGGTTGGGACTTGAATTTACTCTTTCTTCATTCCTAATAGCAGATATACTGCACGACAATTCTCTAAACTGTGCAATTTCTGTTATTTTGTTATTTATTAACATATTAAGCCTGCTTACTTGATTAAGATAGTCCTTTGTTGTCATAATAGATTAACCCTCCTATATTGGACTTGACATAATGATTGTCTGTGTCGCTTTTTTGTCTGCAACTATTGCAAGCTGTGTAATAGAATCGCTTGCATCATCGTGTGGATTTTTGCCCTCTGATGTATACATTGTAAATTCGTCCATCGCATCTTGGTACATCTGTGACCTTATGTAAGTTGGCCTGTCATCAATAGCTAGGTACTGTCTGCTAACAAGAAAAATGAATAATTCCTTAACTCTGTCAGAATATCCTTTGATTTTTTCCTCTTTAGGCATTTTGGTATTTGCATAATATGGAACTATCTGACAGAAATAAATATTTTGCTTTCTCATTTCTGCTTTGATACTATCAGTCATTAATTTACCTCCGGCATTCTGTTCTATGTGCAGTTCTGTTATGTAGTGCTTCTTAATAGCTGCTACAACCAACGGAACTGTGACTGCCTGTGTGCCCTTTTTATATACCCAGTCAACGATATACTTGCGTTTGCCGCCAAAATCCGCACATACTGGCATTGACAAGTTATCTGCGCCGCCAAATGCCGGGTCACACACCGCTATCATCTTTCGTTCCTTATCAACAATATCCTCTTCAAAATCTCCATTAAAGAACCTTAGTTCGTTTTCCGGAAACAGCAACCCTTCACGCACGAATGGCTTTTGCATAAATTTAGCCATCCATTCAGCTTTATCAAGTTTTTCACGCATATCTTTATAATATTCCGTGGAAAATCCGTTGATTTCATAATCAAAATTGCTTTCATCATTCTCATTAAGTGCGGGTATTCGCCTGAATCTATATTGTGGGTCATTCTCATATTGCTTTCTAAGGCGTTCTAGTGGGTCAAGGACATTCCATAATGTACCGACCATTAATTCCCTGGCTCCATCATTCTTTCGGTCAACCATCTTATTTAGGTATTCTTGGAATGTGTTTTCCATTCGACTAGGCGATAATGAATGTTCTCTGTCTCTTACCAAATCATCTACATATAAATATCCGTCCTTAGATACATCGACCGCACCTGTCCACGTTCCGTCTATACCTCTACAGGTAACTGTTGCAAATCTATCAGGGTCGCCAAGAGTGATTGTAAATTCGTCAGCAGACTTATCTGTTGGCAATGGTTTATTGGCATATTCTGGGTGCCAGTATGAGGATAATTCCTCAAATGTATATTCTTCTGTTGTAAAAAGGTTCATAAGTTCCTTATAGAACCCTTTAGCAAGTATTCCAGAGTGACCGCCCATTGCACTATGGCTGTTTGGTCTGCGTAATGCTATCCAAGAAAGAAAAAATATACAAATAGTAGACTTTCCAACTCTTGATGGCATTGACAATCCGTAAAACTTAATCTTTCTGTTTTCCAAGTCCTCTAAGTCCTGTATGACTATCTTTAATGTCTTTCGCCTTGGATAATAAAATCTCTTTCCATATGACCTCTTGCGTTCCATATAGTAAATAAAACTTTCAAGTCGATAATAGGATTCTAATTTTAGTATTTCGTAGAATTGATTAAGCAGTTCATATTCACTCCCGCTGTCCTGTATAACCTTTTCTACATCCCATATGCCTTTATCGCCGAATTGTGCCTTGCAATAGCTGTTAATAAGAGTTTTCGTCCTATCCGTACATCTAAGCATAGTGTCGGTTTCTTTCTCATTCTTAGCCAACTGGCACACATCACAATAAGCATTTATGACATTTTCATCTATTCCGTTTTGGGTAATGTATTTTTCACAATCATTTATCAGTGATTCTAATTCAGAATTCAAGAAAAGCACCTCCGCCTTTTAGCAGAAGTGCCTTATAGACCTCTGCCTATAATTGTTTTAGGTTAGCAACTACAATCAATCTGTAGCCGGTAATATGCGTAGTCAGTAGTAAAAGCTATTCTTAGCACACCAATATTGTACGCACCTCTTAGTGTTTCGGAAATTATTTAAAGACTATTTTCTTCGTCTTGTTTTAAGGTAGCGACTAACTCCGTTTCATTTCGTTTCTTTTCCTGTGAACTATTTCTGCACCGCATCTGTCGCAAGTGTGCCATTTTTTACTGTGTTTCACCGTGAATATCCTCCCAAGTTCTGCAAAACTCCTTGAATGTTTTCTTGTCCATCAGTGAAGCTATTTCGCGCAAGTTTACAATGTTGATTTCTGCATTTTGCTCATATTGCACGTCGGCAACAAGATTTACATTGACCATCGGAAGCTCCCCGGCATAATGTTCTATTTTATACGAACTACATAAGCACTTTTCGCCATCAATCGTAACTCTAGCACATCCCTGGCGCCCTTCTATTGGTTCTACTTTGAATTTATGCATATTGCTCATTCTTCCACCAACTTTCTACCACAAATAGGGCAATATCTAATTTTGAAATATCCAGATGGTCTTCCTTGTTCGTAAATCACAACCCCTGTGTCATCATCAGCAGTGTTTTTGAGAAGTTGTGCTTCTGTCAATTTGCTGTTCCGATTGCCACATGGAAAAATCGGCATTTCAGAACCGCAAATCGTATCTTCATCGTGCCATTCTCTGCAAAATTTACACATATTGCACCTCAAATCTTCGTAAATATATCCAAATCATAGTTATCTCTGATATAGTCAACAACTTCCTGTAATCTGCTCTTTACAAATTCATCATTGGCAATATCCGGGTGCCCATAAAACGTGCAACTATCTTTCTTTCCCTGCGTCTTATACTTTCGATAATTAAATACCATTGTAAAAAGCGGTATTCTTGTCAGATTCTTTGTTTTGCGTCTAATCCATAAATTAATCAGCCATTTCATTTCTTTTTCCTCCAAAAAGATTGTCCGGAAACTTATCACCCAACAACAAAATTTTTAAATATTTTGAAAATGTCGGCGGACTCATTCCCGCAATTTTAGATGCATCAATCATGTTGCATTCTCTGTTTAAATATTTTGCACATGCTTCTGAAAATTTGTCTGGGTCTACCGGATGTACGCCTTGCGCCATTATATTCACTCCTCTTTTTATTAACCGAATAGACAGGAATTGAACCTGTACAACATTTCTGGACTACCTTTATCCCATATCAGCAAATGAATCAAACGGGATTCGAACCCGCACTCGTTTCCTAAGCTTATCCCAGGGCTTACCCGCTTCCCTACGTCACCACACAAATGGAGTTTCACCAACTTCGGTCATTTAATACCTTTCGGTGCTTCTGGAACCCCGGACTGCGACTGGCATTCGTTTTACCACGCTCTTTCCATTTTGAGCTATTGATTCTTGAACATTTGACCGGCATCCAACAAAAAGTTAAACACCAGTCAAATCATGGATTTTTAATACCCATCGGGTACTTGAGTACCCTTACCAGCTTTTTGCTAATGGGCGAAAGGATTTAATTGATAATATGATCGTGGGAGTTTTATTCTCCCTAGCTAGGCTAGTCGGATTCGAACCGACGCATCCAGGAGTCAAAGTCCTGTACCTTACCACTTGGCGATAGCCCAATATTTTTATTCTTCACAAGAAATCAAGAAACTATTTCTAACCTTTTTTATTTTTTCTGAATTTAGGCTGCTTAGTTAGGCTGCATCTGGGAGCATCTAAAACCCCCACCCCATACCGGCATCATCTGCTTTGTTTTCTGAATATTCTTTTTATTGTTTCTTTGTCTATCCTATTTATCGGAAAAATTTAAGTTTAACCGATAAATCAAACATATTAAAACCATTAAAAACCTTGTATTTAAAGGGTTCTTAAATTGTCTTCAATTGTGTATATGTTTTTTAACAGCTTTACGGTCCGGAATCCATGTTACTGTCTGACAATTCTAGTGAATTTCCCGGTTGCTTTTGTTGCAGTAGCTGCTGTTTAATGTCCTCCGCTGTGAGCTGGTGCTTCTGAACCTGCTCCCTAGAAACTCCTGGAAGGTTCCATGCGTAATGCCTGTTAAGAATTGCCAAAATCCCAACTGGATTTTTATTACCGGTTGCTAACTTGTTCGACAAACTTTCTTCACGTTCTGTAACAAGTTTTTCATAAATTTCTTTGCCCGCAGTACTTAGCAGCTTCCTGTTTCCAGCTCCCCAGAAATTAATAGTGCAATGTTCTATACCTGTTAATTTACAGAATCCCATAATGCTAATCTCTTTATCATACATATTACATAAATATATATAATAATCACATATTTCATTAACTTTTTTAATGTTATATGCTCCACAATTAGAATTATTGAGACAATTATTAATATTATTATAACCTTCCAGTTTACCTTTAAGTTTTAATTTATCTGTGCCTTTAAAAACATTTTTATAAATAAACATAAGGCAGGCGTTCCATCTGCTCTGCGGCTCTTTAGCCATGTCTTCTATTTTGTTTTCCTTGCAAAAAACATTTAAGAATGCATCTATTTCATTGTCAAAAATCTCGGAATCATCCGGGACAATCTTCTCTATTTTTTCTCCTGCCATTTCTGGAACACCTCCAATCTCTTAATTTAAAACAAAAAGAGGAAACATAGTTTAAACTATAAGCTTATAGTTTTTATACATTTCCTCTTGCGTTTGTGTTTATTTAGTTGTTTATGTTGCGTATTATAAAACATTTAATTCTAAATGTCAAGTATGATTTTTTAATATTTAATGCCTTATATATTATATATACTATATAGAATTAATTTAATATAAAATAATATACATATAAACAGAGATACAGAAAACAGATGCATACATGGGGTATATATGCCCCTTATATGGGGTATAACAGATTATTGTATCTCTTGATTTATTTTAATCATTTTTAAATTGTAAACCATTTATAAAAAATCTAAAAGTTTTATAAATTTTTCCAAACCCAAAGAAAAGCACCAGTAAAAAACTGGTGCTTTTCTTTTCCTGTTCTATTCTTCTTCCGCATAGAACGTTTCTACAACTCCGCCCGATTCAGAATCGTAGATTTCCACACATCCCGCATCCAGTGCGGCAGTTTGTGCGTGGAATCTTGCATCTTTAAGCCTTGCGCATCCGATGGCATCCCTTCCGTCTATAATTACGCTATAGCGTAATGTATCCGGATAAAATCCTTTCTTTTCTGCCATTTCCATTTTCCACCTCCTTAAAATTCCTTTTCCAGAATTTCCAAGGCTTTTTTATAGCCCCATTCTGGTTCTTTGTATCCGGAATCCGCCTCCAACACAACACCGTTCCCAGTACATCTTACCGTTCCGATATGGTAATCGGACCCCATTCTTGCAGCAGTTTCTCCAGATGCAAACGTATACCCCGCAATTTCCGCTTCCATTGGGTTCCCGTTACGCCATACATCTTCCTCTACGGCGTAAATAAGTTCACCGTCAAGTTTGGCAAGATTTTCTTCAGAGAAGAATCTTGCTAATTTTTTTAAATTGTTTTTATTTGCGGTTCCGTCCGCATTTCTCTTTATTGTAACAAATCTCATTTTTGCCACCATTCCGCCCGCCTTGGGCGGTCCTTTCTTTTTTGTTTTTATTGCTCCGGCTCTGCCGGTTTTATTTTTGCTGCTCTGTCGGATTTGCACCCCAGGAATCTTTAGCCGTTCCTGGTCGCTGTTGCTAAACTCTAAGCGGTAGCAACTCCGCTGTAAGGATTTCTTTTCCTTACATTTTGTATTATACTCTTTTGTGCCTTATATGTCAAGTGCTTTTTTAATTTTTTGTGCCTTATTTCAAAATTTTTTCTTCACGTTCCAGCTTTTCCGCAACTGCTAGCTTTATAAAATCGTTTGCACTGTACCTTAGTGCTTTAATTCTGTCTTTTGTGCCTTTTGCAAGTCTGCAATTAACACGTTCGAATTTATTGTCGTATCGGTACACAGCCTTGCGCTGTGCTTCCGTTGTTGCTGTCTCTCTTGTTTCTTCCATGTTATTGTTTTGCATTTTTCTTAATCTCCTTTTTTAATAATATAAACTATTATACTCTTTTGTGCCTTATATGTCAAGTTTATTCGAGTTTCTCTCTATGTAAAGTGTTTTATATTTTGTGCCTTATACAATTTAAATAAAAAATTCCATCTTTTTGTGCCTTATATTTATTCATTTTGTACATTGCCTTTGTGCCTTATATTTGCTATAATAGCACTATCAAAAAAAGAAAGAGAGGGCAAAAAATGAAAGCAGGCGACAAGATTATTTACGGAGTTCAGGACCCGGAAAACTTAATAGAATGCACTTTTAAAAAGTGCGAAATAACCCCAATCGGCGAAGTAATAATATACGCCGATTGTGAAGGCGGTACGATTGTAGCACCTTGGGAAATGTTTAAAAAAGCATAGCCGAAACGCTCCAAAATCGGAGCGTCAGCCGCGGGATGGTCTCCCGGCTCTGATGATGGCAGACCGCAAGAAGAAAGAGAGGTTTTAAAATGGAAGAAAAATATACAATAGTATTAACAGATGAACAGATAGAGAGAAACAAGGCACGCAGAAAAGTTATTGAGGAATTGGAGTATAACCCGATGTGCTATAACTGCAAGAATTTTAAAAATTCTTGTGAGGGGTTAAAAAATAAAATATATAGTGGATGCATTTATAAAGAGATTGACCAATCGAAAAAGTCTATATATATACAAATTTTAGAACAAGTAAAATAGTCGAAACCGCCGCCCGGCGGTCTGCAGGAACTGCCCCACCTGCACTGATGAGACAGGGCACACAAAGAAAGGATGGTTGATTTTATGACAAAAGAAAAATTTGAGTTATTTTTGGGATGTTTTGGAAATGGTATAACTGTATACAACAAGGCAGCAGAAGAAAACGGAGATTATAAAAAAATCGCACATATTGCGGATCTGACAATTAAAGAATGTTGCAGCTCCGTAAGTCCCTTTTCGCATTGCAAAATTTGCGAAAAAATGATATAATTTAAAAAAACAGGAGGAAAAGAAATGGAAGGAAAAAGGGGAAAAGGATATGTTGGCAAAGAAATGAGCAGAAATGCGGTTACTGCTTATAGCAATTGGGAAAAGCCGATTTCAAAATGGACAAAATCGGAAATTTTAAAAGAAATTTCTGAAATTTTCGTTTATAACGAAATTGAGCCGGAAGTGGATTTTGGTAAGCTAAGATTACAGGAGTTAAAGGATAACTTCTTGCGATACACCGCATGGCATCACACAGGCGCTTTGTACAACGCAACAAATTTCTACGAAATCAGCGAAAATCTGGTTTTAAATTTTACAAAAGAAGATTTTGCGGAAATTGTAGGAAAGAGAGAACCCCGAAAAAAACAACCCGGAAAGACAGAAAAATCCGATAAAGACAATTTTAAAAAAGCGGACATGACATTTTTAAAATTGAACGTAATATATAATTCCGAGGTAACGGGTCTTAAGACCTTAAACGGGATTGTTCGGAAATTCGCAGATGACAGATTGGATTTGGAATCCACATTTAATTCCGCAGTAAAACGGATTTCTGAACGGGATTTAGAAAAAGTAAAGCAGTGGGCAACTCTTCCAGATGGGCATTGGAGAAGGGAGTATTCGGATTTATTTTTTAAAAATCCGGATGCTTACGCAATTAAGCAATACGGAGAACAGGTAAACAGAAGAAGTGGGGTGTATAAAAAAATAAAAGATAAAGTTTCGGAAGAGAGGCAGTAAATCCTCTCTTCTTCTGTTGCCCTGTCAAAGCCTGCTAGAACACAGGGCGAATTGCGGATTTTCGGGATGTTTTTAGCCGGTTCAGAATCAAAATTTCAGAAAATAATTTTTCCGGAATTTTTGGAGAAATTTCAACAGTTATGAAACTGGTTTTTCAACTAGGAAAGCAAAGGTAGGGGGGTATCAAAAAGATTTACCAAATTTTTTGGAAAAAAATTAAAAAAATTATTGACAAATAGATTGTAAAGTGGTATCTTATATTCAATAAAAAAACAACACATGGTGTTTTGAAATACTTATTCTCATAGTATTGATAAACCACAACACATGGTGTTTTGAAATACTTGTTTTTATAGTATTGATAAACCACAACGCAAGGCGTATTGACACATTTATTTTTATTAAATAAAAAGGGAGCTGATTTATTCAGCTCCCTTTTTCTATAACCATGGTTTATAATTTATTGTGTCCATATGAATCATCTGAGCATTGCCATGCTTCACGTCAAACGCAAGGATTACTCCGGCTTTCGTTCCGGATTTCTGTTAGAATATTTCCTTTTTTGCTTACGAAAAGATAGATTGCCGGTGCCGGTTTATGTACCTCCAAAGCAATTCTTTCCAAATTTTCTGCTCCGATAAATTCTATTGCTTCTCTCATATTTCTCCTTTTGTTATTTTTTTTGATATTTTATCAAAAAATTTTAATAAAGTAAAGGCAGGCTGAACCGAAATCCAGTCTGCCTTTCCCGTTTGTGCCTGCTGACAAGTTTACTTATTCTTCCACAATCGTGTACTTGTCAAAATTTTAATTGGCCTCCTTTAATATATTTTTGTTATAAAGGAATGGTCAGAAATTAAAAACCCTTTTTCTTCTTTCCAATATTTTACCCTACAATAACAAATAGGGTCACGTTGTGCAATATAATTGTTAATATGGTACAAATGTATTTCAGCTACACTGGAATTTAACGTGTAGTTTACTGTTTGCAAATAGAAACAGTTACTATCTTTACTATCTTTCCAGTAATGCAGAGCACTAGAATGAATTACATTATGCATACAATAAAATGCATCCAATTGCATATTTTCATATGTGTACCTTAACCTTGTAGTGGATTCCCACATATAAAAATATGTCAGCCAATCAACCTTAACATATTCTCCATTGTAGCATTTTCGTATCATTAAATCTGAAACTGTGTTCTTACCATTCAGTTTCGTTAGTTTTTCAAACATATTTGCCTCACTTTCTGACCGTCAAGCCGATATCACAGCTATATAATTAACACATACAAAACTCTTTTCTCACTAATCCGCCTTCTCATTTAAGAAGATATGGAGATCTAACACATTGGTTGTCACTCCATCTTCCTCTTCGTACTCGTATGCGGGCTGAACCTGATGTCCGTAGACATCCATCAGTCCGCCTGAATGCTCTTCGGCACCATTAACCAGCTTTATACTGGCATATCCGCCGAATATATCATTTACTCCAGACATCGGGATGACAGCAAACTGCCTATAAATTCCGTCCTTGTCTGGGAGCGAAACGTATCCACAAACTTCCCCTATTTTTTTTACTACAAATGATACACTGATCATTATTTCTCCAATCTCCGCCCCTTAATGGGAGTATTCTGGGCGGTTCCCTTTCGTTGTCATTATAATAACACTAATTTTAGTGTATGTCAAGTATCTATTTTATTTTTTTTGAAGCATTTTTTTGTTGACTATCAACAACTTTTTTTGTATACTAAACAAAAGAAAGGAGGAATTGAAATGTTTAAATATAGAATAGACATTTTGGATGAATTGTCAAAAAGAGGATACACCCCAACCAAGCTAAGAAATGATAAAATTCTTAGTCAAGCTACGTTGCAAAGTATCCGTGAAGGAAGAGGGATTACGACTAATACGATTAATATTCTTTGCCTGATTCTTAAATGTCAGCCTAGCGATATCATAGAGATTATCCCGACTGATGAAGAAAAAATCAGGTATTTTTAAGGAGGTAAAATGAAAACACTCAAGCAGGTAAACCTCTTGATAGAAAAAAGAGGGAATGAGCTTTACGAAAAAGCCAAGAATTTTGACCGGATTGAAATTAATTTCAAACGTTATACAGCTATCCTGGGGAAAATGGAAGAAATAGCCAAACATGAAGACTTCCTAATAATTCCGGTTTTAAAAACCGGAGTATTTACTCTTAAATATCCAGAGTACAGTGTAAACATTTTGTTTGATGCTGAATTGCTGGAAGACGAAGTGTTGGTTAAGGCGGATTCTTATATTGTTTCAGAACATGAAACAAAAAAAGAATGGCTTTATAGCTGTGACTTTTATCTTTCGTACAGGGTAAAAAAAGAAGATTCCTACTATATGGACAATTACAGAGATTCTGTAACTGAAATCTTTCAGAAACAAGGAAGAAAAGAAAAGGAGCTTCTTGACCATTTAGAGGCGGCAGCTAAAAGCGAAATGTTAAAAAGTTTTCTGGGATTCGTAAATGTAAACGGATGGCTTAATTACCTCATGGAGCATCCAGAAGAAAAGGAGATCTCAAAGAAAATCACGGAAAAATCAGAATCTGGAGCAGAAACAAAACCGGCTAAAGATTCTGAAAGCAAAGGACAGAAAGAACCTAAAGAGCATGTCGTACGCTTAAACGGTGTTCGGATAACAACCAGTAACAACAAGGCTATAAACAAAATAAAAAGCCGAAAAGTTACTAGAATCATGGAGTGCTGGTCCGTAAGGGGACATTTTCGGCATTACAAAAATGGTAAGGTTGTTTATGTGCATCCATATGAAAAAGGAAACGGAAGAAAAACACCAAAAAAGTATAATGTTTAATCAAAACGAGCGGTATAAATTACCGCTCGTTTTTCTTATGCAACCAGGCAAACTGTGTTTAATAGCATGTCTACAATCTCAAAGACTTCTTCTCCGTGTGTGGCAACAAAGTCACAGAGTATTTCTTCCTGCTCAATCGGCAGGAAAATATTGTAAGACATGCAGATTGCATGACAAATTTCATGGATGCAGACTTTCCGGAGAAAAGGACCATGAATTTTGGACGAAATATAGATTGTGTTCACATTCCTATCTGTCACGCCAAATGCAAATGTTCCATCTGACCGCTTTAATTCGTCCACATTTGGATTTTTATATTCCAAACGCCAAATAGTGCCGTTGATACTAAAAATCATAAATACACCGCCTTTAAAAGAAAAATAGGCTATGAATATTGCTACCCATAGCCTTTTGCATTAAATCTTTGAAACAAGGTTACTAAGCTTGTTGCGCAGAAGATTCTTTTCCTCAGCCGTCATATCAGCCACCATACCTGTGATATCGCTTGTAAGTTCTTTTGCGTAGCTGTCAAGAGATTTCATTTTGTGTTCCTTATCTTCCTGAGTATTACCTTTATGCATCTCTTTTGTTTCTGTGTAATTTCTCTTTGCCCTGTCGTAACTGCTTTCTGTCATTCTCATGTTGCTGCCTGTTGTTGGCTCTGTGTAGTACATTTTTCCATAATCTCTATCCATATCCCTCATATACTCTGCTTCAGGGTACATATGATAATATGGCGGTTCTTCATATCCTCTGCGCGTTCCTCTGCCTTTTGGTGCAAATCTGCCGTTTGCATAGCGGTATTCATCATAGTATCTTCTGTCCGGATAATCTTCGTACTGTTCAAGCATACGCATAATATCCTCATTATCTTCTGACTTTTCCATAGCTTCAACAATTCTGTAATCCTTATCAAAACAAGCTATGTTCTTCGCTATTTCTGTAAAATCCTTTAAATCGTCAAGGTTTTGTCCTTCAAAATTCTCAATTCCGATGCCGTCAACTTTAGCCTTGACGCATTCCATTATCTGTTTAGCCCATTTGTGCATATGTTTTTACCTCCACAATCTAATATAATTTGTTCTATATCGTCTCTTTTATTTACCAATACTTCTTTCAATAAAGTTTTATACTCTATTTTTTCATCTCTTGATATTTGCCTTAAATCAGTTTCCTTTCCTTTGTAGTGAACTCTACAAAACCCTTTCAAATTCATAGCAATCTCAAAAGGAAGTTCTAAATCACAAATCCTATGGTGCATAATTCCATATTTAAGATTATACATCTCACATAATTCACTTAACGTCTTTCTTTCTCCGCGGTAATCGATATAAATATTTCTGCTTGTATTATTGCATTGCTCTTTTTGCGTAATCCAACGACAATTTGACGGTTCATAATTTCCATTAAAATCTATTCTATCTATAGATAAATTCTCTTTGTACCCATTTTTTATAGACCAATTATAAAAATTTTGAAAACCGCCTTCTCCTTGCCATTCATCACATACTTTGACGCCTTTAGCACCATACCACTTATACGCCTTATCTTTTCTGTTTTCACATCTTCTTCTCATTGAACACCAAACCTCGAACAATTTGCTGTTACTCATATTATGCGTAGTCAGTTCATTTATATGGCGATTTCGATTTTCATTGTTGAGACACCCACAGCTTTTTGTATATCCCCCTTTGAGTTTTGAACTTTCAACAGTTGTTTCTTTTCCACAAACACATCTACATTTCCAATATACTTTTTTACTATTATTCCTATATACTCTTTTAATAACTGTTAGCCTGTTAAATGTCTTGCCTGTCAAATCATCAAAATTATATGCCGTCATTCCTTTTTTAAAAGCCATCTTTCAATCTCCTTTATACGTATATACTTATTTACGTATATTATAACAATTTTGCATATTTACGTCAATACGTATTTATGGTATACTGTTAAAAAGGAGGTTTTGCAATGTCTAAAATCAAATTCACAACCACAATAGAAAGCGAATTGTTGGAAAAGATTAAAATTCAAGCAATCAAAGAGCATCTTTCTGTATCAGCAATATTAGAAAGACTTATTATCGAATACTTATCAAGCTTGTCTAGTAACGATTAAATTAGAATTCTGCACTTCAATAGCCTGTGTAGATGTATTCTGTACCGCTACTGTACTGCAACAGCCACAAGGTACATCAACGTATGCCTGTGAACTAATATTCTGTAAATTTTGTGCTGCGGCTGGTGTTACAATCATTCGTGTTGACTGCAAAGGCTCTCCGTCAACCGCGATTGCAAGTGAAATTTCTCCAACTGTACCGCCTGTCGGTATCTGAATGTTTCCACTATAAGATACTAAAAATCTAGCCTTGCACTGATTTGTAATACCTCTTAACTTGATAATTCCACTTCCCTGTCTGTGTACGATACACTTGCTACCGCAAACTGGTGTTTCTGTAAATGCCACATCCTCGCCAGCAGCAACTGTTTGTAATGCAATTCCTGTAATTTCCATTGTCTTTACCTCTCTTTCTAAAAAATAAGGGCAAACCATACAAGTCTGCCCTTTAAATTTAAGTAATACTGCTTAGCAGACATAATCTTTCGAGTTTTCTTTCGAGTGGAACTCAAAAGCACTCAATCCGATTAAGATACTTGATTATTCAGTTGTTTAGCAGCCACAGCCTGTATTACATCCGCATCCGTAAGCATATCCGTAAAGGTTGCTTGCTGGGAATGATGGTACCGGTGTAGGTCTTACTGCATCAATAATCTGGTTTGTCTGTGCTGCCATTGTGGTAGTCAGAAGTGCATTCTGTCTATCCTGTGAAGCAGCTCTGCGTAAATCATTGTTCTCTGCCTGTAATGTTGCAATCTTGTCATTAGTCAGGAAATCAAGGATAGCTCTCGTTCCTGCCTGCTGGCTGTCAATAATGTCTCTCGTGTTGTTGTTCATGGTGTTCTGCAAAGCACAAGTGTTGGTTGCCATATTGTAGTTTACACCCTGAATAGCTTCTCTTGTCTCACAGCAACAGTTTGCAAGCTGTGACTGTAAAGCATTTGTATTCTGCATATTAGCGACTGTATCAGCGTTAATAGCCTGCTGGATGCCGTAGCCTGTCTGCATAATGTTTGTATTTATGCCATTAAAGCCAGTAAGCATACTGTTGTTCATAGCATAGAAACCGTCACAAAGTCCGTTAGAAATGCCATCTAACTTACTGATAACTGCTGAATTGTCGAAGCCTCTCTGAATATCAGCCTGTGTAGCCGCTGTCGCAACATAGCCACCGCCATTGTTGCCACCAAAACCGCCAAATCCACCATTGCCCCATCCAAAGAGTAAGGCGAATACAACGATTATCCAAAGCCATCCACCATCAGCCCATCCGCCGTTATTGCCGTTGCCGTCAATGTTTGCAACTAATGGTACGCTGGCACAATTTGAGTTTGAAAACATATTGTTACCTCCTAAAAATATATTCATAAAGATGTCACCTAGGTAGTTTGCAAAGACATCTAATATGCTACTAATTACCAAATCTGCTTTTTATCTGATTAAATACATCATCTGCATTTAACCCCTTTTCTTTGCATAAATTTCTAGCCATCTGCTCTATGCCTTGCATATTGCCTTTCTGTGCCATTTGCATTGTATTTTTCATCATTGGGTTGCTCATAAGCTGATTATTGCTCATTATCTGCTGTAAAAATTGTTGAGGACCACCTCTCATCATTTGAAAAAGGTTAATTGGGTTCATTCTTCATCACCACCCTTGCTTTGAGTTTTTGAAGTTTTTCTTTGTGTTCCTAAAGATTTATCAAATCTATCTTCTAACTGCCCTATCTTTTCTGATAGTTCGTTAAACTTACTCATAAATAGCTCTGTGCTTTCGTCTGATAGGGTAAATTTGGCATTTTCTGCATTAGCCATAGAATTTACCGCCTGATTATTATTAGGCTCTGTATAAGGCTTATACACAATCGTATTAATAGTTCCATTAGCATTCCACCCTTTGACATAAATTTCTGATAAATCCTGTTTTGGAAAAAATGCCATTGAGCCATCCATAGGGACCTCGTTAGCATTAATGTTTTCGACCGTCTGCACAACTCTTCCATTGATACCAGCCGGTTGTTGTGGCATAGCCTGTTGATTTGTTAAAGGCATTTGCATTCCTGCCACTGGCTGTTGTAAGCTCTGCTGGTAATTCTGTAAAAAATTCATTCTATCCATGTATGGATTTGTGGATTGTACATAAGAATTATTCATTATAGGTGCTTGATAAGGATTGTTTATCATGTTCTCTCTCCTCTAATACATCTTCGATAATGCTAAACAGTATCGTTTGCGTTACTAAGTCTAACTTTTGAATCTGTTCCTCAGAGAGTAGTCGTTCTCTCAAATACTCATCATACATAACAATCACTCTCCTTTTCTGATTTTATTTTCACACAAAAAAAGCCGCTAAAAGCGACAATAAAATGACGTTTTAGCGACGCAAAATTCATAATTAATTTTCTTCCATTAGCGCATATTCTCTATGTCTTTTTAAGAAAACATCTGTTACGTTATCCGAGTCGTGACAATCTCTAAATTTCTCTCTTCAATTTTCACATGGAAATACAGCATTCTTATCTATAAACTATGACTCTAAATCATTTTTGTTACTGAGGTAAGCATGTGAAATTATAACATTCATCTACTGTCATGCCCTCTATCTGCTTTATAAGTGACTTTTTCATCTTTTCAAAGTTATTCATTTTAACACCTCTCTTTTGTTTTAACAAAAAATAAATTCGCATTTCTCCATATCGTAAACTTTAAAAACGTCTCCGTTCTTTGCGTTTTTGTTTCTCTTAATGCACTCTCTTTTTGCCTTTTCAAAGTCATCAAAGAATCCTCTCTCGAAGAATAGCCAACCATTGTTCGCAAAGCCTTGCACATAAAATCTTGAACAATTTATACGCAAATAATCGGTAAAATCATCTCGATTGCCTATTTCGTACAATGGTTCGCCTATATTATCTCTAAAATAATACTTGCCACCTATTTTAAAAAAATCAGCAGTGCATTCAGTTATGCACCTTCTTATCCCTTCGGGATAACTTCTGCCAGTTATATGTTTCATAAACTTACCTCACTTTCCATAGATTATTATACACATTTTTGCGAAAAAGTCAAAGATAAACCATTATTTGATAAATTATTTGATTAAATTCAGTTTTATAGTTGACTAAAAAACGTGATAAATACGGCATTAGCACTTCCTATATGCCATGGGAACTGCGTGCAGTAAGTGCTAAAAATTTTTCAGCTGAATTTCAATGTTTCCATTGACAATTACTATTTTTTTGATTATACTTTTCAGTATCATATTTTTTTGCTTCTTGTCGATGTTATCCCAAACGTCGGCAAGTTTTTTTATGTTCTCATAAACAAATTCTGTTTTCTGCATATTAGCTGTGTTTTTGCTTTCTGCTGCAATATTAGCTTTCATTTCCTTAATCTGTGCTTCCAGTTCTTTAATCATGCTTAAAACAGTATCGTTTCCATCTGCGTATAACTCATACAATCTTTTCAACTTTGTCTTTTCTTTATCAAGCTGAGATTGCATAATTTCTAACTTTGTCGCTTTTTCTTTGGGCTTATAAGATGATAGATCAAGTGATATTTTAAGAATTTCTTCTTCTACTTGCTTTTCTATATAATCCGCCCACTCAAGGGAATTATTGCAATTTGCATTGTAATTAGGCAAGTAACTCATAGATTTGTTTCGCGACATGCAGTAGATTTTATGCTTTCCATTTGTCCATTTCTGATACCGCATTGCACAACCGCACACACCGCAATAGCACAATCCGGTTAGCAAGTTAGGCTCAGTCTTACAGAAGGATTTTGCTGAACGTCTTGACTTCCTTAACTCTAACCCTAAATTAAATTTATCTTTATCGAAAATAGGTTCATGTTTTCCCTGATAAACTTCTCCCTTGTAAGGTATCATACCAATATTAATAACACTGGTTAATACGTTATATACAATTCGCTCACCCTTGAAACCACAAATTTCTTTAATTTTTACATCTGAATATCCGGATATGAATAATTCAAGTGCTTTCCTTGCCTGCTCCGCACGTTCCGGAATAGGTATTAATATGCCTTGCTCCTTGCTATACGAATAACAGTAAGGTAAATTACCACCACCCATCCAGTAACCTTGCTTAACTCTCTCAAGCATACCGCCTCGCATCCTAAGCATCATGGTATTTTTGTCTAGCTGGGCAAAAACAGCCATCATCTGCGTATAAGCTTGCTCCATAGGGCTATTATAACTCACACTGTCATGCACACATTTAAAGATTACGTTGTTTGGCTGAAAAATCCTTTCGATCATGTATAATCCATCAATCATACTTCTTGAGATTCTGTCAAGTTTAAATGCAACAACGCATTTTACTTTCTTCTTTCCGCAATCAGAAATCAGCCTTTGTAGTTCCGGGCGGTTCATATTAGCACCTGTGTAACCGTCATCAATGTACCAATCTGTCACAATCAGCTCATTTCTTCTACAATAATTTTCAATGTCCCTTTTCTGGCTTTCCAGTCCGTTTCCCTCTTCTGCCTGTTTTTCTGTTGATACTCTCATGTACGCAACACATTCCATCATTAAATCCTCCTTTAGTAAAAAATGTGCCGCATTTATCACGTTATGCAGCACATTTTACATTTGTTTTTACCTGTTGTCAATAATCGAAGCTATCATTGATAAGATTTTTTCGCTTAACTCAATTTCATCAGCTTGCAATTTTTTTCCATTTAAAGTAATAACTACCATTATTAACCTCCGATTTTATTAATTTTTTCTTTTATTTTTTTGATTTTTCTATTGACTGTTCTTTCACTTATAGAACAATAATAGGAAATTTCCGTTATACTTTTCCCTTTTGAAGAAAGAACAAAAATTTCTGTTTCATCTTCCGTTAAATTGCAATCTTTTAAAATTTTCTCAATTTCAATATTGGTTAATTCTGAAAATTTCATCAGCACAATCCTCCTTTCCCTTGCTGATATCTTTTGTATTTCAGAAAACTTATCACTTGTTTATACTTTATTGTATTCTTTCTCGTACCTAGGGATTAAAAAACAATTAATAACATCTCGTTGCGTCTTATAGATGCTTTCTCCTGCAATGTAATTTTCTCCAATTAGTTTGATCTCAATTCCATTTATTTTTATAATATTCTTATTTTCATCATAAAAATAAATTTTCCCCCGGTCACTTAGCCATGTACGGATTGTTTTCATTTGAGTTTTTTTTGGATGTTTTTTTCTCCAGTACCTATGAAATCTTTCTTTTCCTTTTAAAGATTGATTGTACCTCCTTTCCCTTTTTTTACCTGGATTGGAATTATTGTACTCATATGTTTTCCTTTTTCCTTTTTCAGAGTTTATATAATTGAAGTGACTTAATTTCCCATCTTCAATCGCTTTTTGCTTTTTTCTGCTATAAAT
>ENA-UEPJ01002159-UEPJ01002159.1-human-gut-metagenome-genome-assembly--contig:-NODE-2159-length-21056-cov-5.649173_pt1 | contig 21056 bp, 17 predicted proteins | sample MGYA00242890_ERZ507896 | MGnify/ENA primary metagenome ERZ507896 (study PRJEB26167, sample SAMN06115508) | human gut metagenome | host: Homo sapiens | place: China:Qinghai | collected 2015-08-20... | reverse complement strand
AGAGCCAATATGGCAAAAGCAATGGGAATCAATGAGTCTCAGCTGAACATTAAGGCCACTACAGAGGAAAAACTGGGATTTACGGGAAGAGAAGAAGGAATTGCATCTCAGGCGATCTGTGGGTGGTGGATCCTTTGGACGGGACAAATAATTATAGTCAGGGATTACCAGTGTTTTGCGTGTCTATCGGGTTGCAATACCGGGGAGAGACGTTATTGGGAGTAGTGTACGCTCCCTACTTGAACGAGTTGTACACGGCTATCCGGGGGAAAGGGGCTTTTCTGAACAATGTCCCGATTCACGTTTCCGGCAAGACGGAACTCGATCGTTCCGTGCTGGCCACGGGTTTCCCTTACGACAAGGGAATACACCCCGTGAATAATATCGATAATCTAAGTCGTATTCTGCCCCATTTGCGAGGAATCCGGCGTATGGGTTCTGCTGCTTACGATCTTTGCGGGGTCGCAGCTGGGTTTCTGGACGGATATTGGGAATTAGGTCTGAAGCTCTGGGACGTGTGTGCCGGAGTTCTTATCGTGCAGGAGGCGGGGGGGCATGTCGAACCCTTCCGGGAGGACCGGGGTATTGCCATTCTGGCCGGAAATGCTGGAATCGTGGAGAAAATGAAAGAGTATATAAGTTAAAGGGGGCTGGAAAGTCCCTTTAATTTTAGTCTTTAAAATTTATTCTACATTACTTTACCTCGAAAGTTCTATCTTGGCTCTCATATTTTTGATTTTCTCTCTTCGGATGAGGGAAAGTAGTTGCCTTAGATTGCCTCGTTTGACGGCGACGAAAGAATGATGGTCTTTAACTTCGATTTTGCCGATGTCTTCTTTTTTCAAGTTCCCTTTTTGGCAGAGGAAACCGACGATGTCCATTTTGTTGACCTTGTCTTTTTTCCCTTTGCCGATGTAGAGGGTGGACCAGAATGGTTCTGCCGGGGCGGGGTATTTACCGACGGGGTGGTAGGTTTCCGGGATTTCGGTTAGGTAATCCGGGCGGGCTTCATCTCTGTCGAGTAGGAGAAAAGCGGTACCGGAGGCATTCATCCGGGCAGTTCGACCGTTGCGATGGGTGAAGGATTCCGGCTTTTCGGGGAGGTGGTAGTGGATGATGTATTTTATCTCCGGGATGTCCAGACCGCGGGAGGCGAGGTCTGTCGAGATGAAAATGTACGTACTTCCATTGCGGAATTTACACAGCACTCGCTCGCCTTCTTCCTGTTCCATTCCCCCGTGGAAATACTCGTTATTGACGCCTTTATCCCACAGGTAATTACTCACTTCTTCCGCCCGTTCCCGATAGTTACAAAAAATCAGGGTAGGACCTTCCTCTAGATCACGCAGTAGCTTGTAGAGCGTGTCGAGTTTGTTGTAACCTTCGGTGTACACGCTTTTGAGTGTTAACTTGATCGGAGAGGCTCCTTCAAGAAAATCCAACACGAGAGGGGCCCGTAGACCCGTGAATTCCGGTATCTCGATGGCCGATGTTGCAGAGGTTAAGATGCGCTTTTGTAGGTGTGGCAAGTGCGAGAAGATGGTTCCCATATCTTCTTGAAATCCGAATTCCAATGCCTTGTCAAACTCATCGAGAATGATGGTGGAGATAGAGTCCGTGTCAATTGTCCCCCGGGTGATGTGATCGAGTATGCGTCCTGGTGTCCCGATGATCAGCGTGGGCGTGTATGCCAGACTGCGACTCTCCACGTTGATATCATGTCCCCCGTAACAACATACCACTTTGAAACCGCTTTTCAGGGAACGGAATACTTGCTCTATCTGCAAGGCCAGTTCTCTCGATGGTGTTAGGATGATGGCCTGTGCTTTCGTGTTATTAGGGTCAAGATTTTCCAATAAGGGTAATAGGAAGGCTAGGGTTTTACCTGATCCGGTGGGAGAGAGCAGGATGATGTGATCGGTTTCCCGATGAGCTTTCAACGAGGTTTCTTGCATCTCGTTTAACGAGGATATTCCAAGGGCTTGAAGGGAAGAAAACATGGTAATTTAGTGATTTTAGATTTTAAATTTTAGATTAGCCTCCTTCTGGCTTCCCCTTTCCAAGGGGGAGGATACGCTGCATTGAAACATTGTAGTGCTCCTTGCGTTCGTTTCTCCCCCTGTGTAAGGGGGAGTTAGAGGGGGTAGTTTTTCATTCTACATTTTACATTTAAGTATCTAGTGATTTATAATCACCTAATCGGAAATCACTAAATCACTTAATCGATGGGATTACTGAATTATCAGGCTATTTAGTTTTTTCATGATCTTGGGGCGAGAGAACACGACTTTAGCTTGTCGGTAACCTTCGTCCACGATTTTTTCGATGTTATTGAGGTCGAACATGCTGTATCGGCTGATGTGTTTCGGCACGATAACGATATCACATAAGCGGGTGTCGATGTTCATGTTTGACAGAATACCCATGTGGAAGGAGCGTTCGGCCAAGTGGACCATGCTTTTGATGTGATTACAGGGCTCCAGCGGGTCGATATGTACGCCGATAACTGTCTCGCATAACTCCCTGATCGGGCGCACGGGTAGATTCATAAATACCCCGCCGTCCGAGTACTGGTGGTGATTGATGGTGACGGGTACGAACACGATCGGTATAGAACAGGATGCTAACACGCAGGGGACTACTTTTCCCGTGCTGAAATGCGTGGGTATGCCCAAGTTCATGTTGGTGGCGGTGACCACTAACGGTATTTGTAGTTCCTCGAATGTTTCAACATGAATGAACTCGGATAACCTTTTTTCCATTCCGGTCATGGTCATGATTCCGGTTTTAGAGACTAAAGGTCGTGCGAAGTCGAGCAGTTTTCTATCTTGAAAGAATTTAAGCCCCTCCTCTGCCGAGTGACCGGATGCAAATATAAGCCCAGCTATAGCTCCTGCGCTGGTTCCCGAAATGATGTTCGGTTTAATTCCCAGCTCTTGCATTGCCTTGTAGACGCCTAGATGGGCGAATCCTCTGGCTCCCCCTCCACTTAGTGCCAAACCTAGTTTGTATGGCCTTCTCTGTTGATTGTTTTCCATGTGGTTAGTGTGTGATAGACTAAAAAAGGGGCTTATGCCCCTTTTTTTATTTTACTGTAGCCATGTGAGCGATTAACTCGAGAACTTTGTTGGAGTACCCCCACTCGTTGTCATACCAAGAAACGAGTTTCACGAAGTTAGAGTTTAATGCGATACCAGCTTTAGCATCGAAGATTGAAGTGCGAGCGTCACCCAAGAAGTCAGAAGAAACAACTTCTTCTTCCGTATAGCCAAGAATGCCTTTCAATTCATTCTCAGAAGCCTCTCTCATGGCAGCTTTGATCTCTTCGTAAGTTGCAGCTTTTTCCAGACGGCAAGTCAAGTCAACCACAGACACGTCCAATGTAGGAACTCGGAATGACATACCGGTTAATTTGCCGTTCAATTCCGGGATCACTTTACCCACAGCTTTAGCAGCTCCGGTGGATGACGGGATGATGTTACCAGCAGCGGCACGTCCACCTCTCCAGTCTTTCATAGAAGGACCGTCTACAGTTTTTTGGGTAGCGGTGGTTGCGTGTACGGTAGTCATCAAACCTTCAACAATACCGAATTTGTCATGCATTACTTTAGCCAGCGGGGCTAAGCAGTTCGTGGTACATGATGCGTTAGATACGATAGTTTGTCCTGCGTAGGTTTTGTGGTTTACACCCATCACGAACATCGGGGTATCATCTTTTGACGGGGCGGACATCACGACTCTTTTGGCCCCGGCTTTCAAGTGTGCTTCTGCTTTTTCTTTTGTTAAGAAAAGTCCGGTTGACTCAACTACATATTCTGCACCTACCTCGTTCCATTTCAGATCTTCCGGGTTTCTCTCTGCTGTAACACGGATAGCGTGTCCGTTTACAACGAGTTTTCCATCTTTAGCCTCAACGGTTCCGTTGAAACGACCGTGCATGGTGTCATATTTCAACATGTAAACCATGTAGTCGACATCGATAAGGTCATTTATTCCAACGATTTCAATATCGTCTCTTGTCATTGCAGCTCTAAAAACCAGACGGCCGATACGTCCGAATCCGTTGATACCAACTTTAATCTTTGACATTTGTTTTTTTATTATTTGGTTAATAATGATGTTAACTCTCTCGTTTAATGTCGTAAACTCACACAAAAGTATGGATAAAAAAATGAAAAACAAAGAACTTTTAGATTAGTTATACGCGAACGTTTTTTTTCTTAAAAAAGTTTGCGCAAACGTTTTAAATATTTATCTTTGCCCAGCAATTGAAGGAAATGTTTTTTGCTTTTATAAGTGTAGTAAATTTATTGTTAGTGTGTTAAAAGAGGCCAACAGGCCTCTTTTTTTATTTAGGGCATTGATCTTTTAATTGAGTATTAAATTCCTTTTATTTGTTTGATGATTAAAACTCTTTTGGTAGCAGGAGATACCTTGTAGCGATCGTCTATGCGATGGCCGACCACCCAAATGATGTCCTTGCCAGATTGTAAGAGAAGGCAGTCTTTTTTCTGCTTGGCGCTGAATTTCAAGTCTGTAAAAAAGTCGCTCAATTTCTTTTTGCTGCGTTTCATTCCGAGAGGGCAGAACCAGTCACCCATGGACCAGTGGCGTAATACGAGGGGATAAATGATCTTGTCAAGGTCAAAACACCCTGTGTTAAGATCACGGGGAACGATAAAAGAGTCATTGATGTCTTGTTCTTCGAGCTGGAAGATGCTGTCATCGATGTGGTATTCTCCACTATCTGCCAAAAGAGTGCGTTTGTCTTCTTTTTCTAAAATATTGAATAGCCGCCAGTAGATCCTGCCTTTCGTAAGTAAGTATTCTTCAGCCTCGAATTGTTTTCCGGGAATGGCGTCGCTGCTTTCAAGAATATCCTCGATTTGTGTAGCGTTAAAACCATATGGCCGTAGGATCTCGAACAGGAGCGTGTAAGGGGCTGGGGCTGCCAGTGTCTTTTGTATGTCTATAAGGGTTTCTCCATTTTCCTCGCTAATCACTTCTTCTTTCAGACGATCGATGCCGTAACGGTAGATTTGCTCCACTTCCTTGAGGGTGTTACAGTTTTCCCGTACCGTGTTGAGGAACGAGGGATTGATGTCCTTACACACGGGGATGATCATGTGGCGTATTTTATTTCGCACGTAGTCGAGCGAGTTGTTGGTGGAATCGGTTCGATACCCCAGTTGGTTTTGCTCAATGTAAGCGATGATCTCCTCCCGGGAACGGGACAGGAGTGGGCGCAGAATGCGATCTTTGACGGGACGAATACCAGTGAGCCCCTTAATGCCGGTTCCGCGACATATATTAATAAAGAGAGTCTCGGCAAGGTCGTTGGCATGGTGTCCCACGACGATGTAGTCCATTTTCTTCTTCTGGCGCATTTCTTCGAACCAGTCGTAGCGTAGTTCCCGTGCGGCCATCTCTATGCTGATGCCTTTTTTCTTGGCGTATTCTTGGGTGTCAAAGCGTTTCACGCTCATGGGGATACCGTAGGTTTCACAGAACCGTTTCACGAATTGTTCATCCATGTTTGATTCTTTGCCCCGTAGATTAAAATTACAATGCAAGGCGTGTATGCGCAGGTTCAAGTACTTAAATGCGTGGAGTAAAGTAATTGAATCGGCCCCCCCGCTAACGGCGATGATAAATCCCGCTTTCTCGTCAATCTCGTGTTCCTTGAGGAACTGTTTTATCGTGTCCAACATAACCTATTCTTTTATGAATAGCCTAAATTAGCGATTTTTCTTGAAAGAAGAAGGGAAATTAAGAATAAAAATGCGGATTTTATTTTACCAGAAGCGTTGCTTCCCATTTTGAATTGTGAATATGCGCTCTTCCTTACCTGCCGTGTGATTGCGTAACCAGTAGACAGCGTTTGAAGGAATATTTTCAAACTCAATAGAATATCCTGTGGCAATTTTACAACCAAGGGATTGCCAACCGTTGAGGTCGAAATAGAAAAGTTCATACTCGTTACCGGGGTATATACCATTAGCATCGTTACGGGGTAAATAAATCATTTCTGATATACAGACAGGATGGCCGAAATCCACGATGAGTTGGTGGGATACTCTTCCGTGGGAAAGTGGGTCATTGTCGAAAAGATTGGCGAGACGAGCACCCTTGCCTTCGGGATCTATGATTGTTCCGGTTAGATCCCGGCCCCGGTTGTCTTTAAATTTCCATTCGGCAAGTTCCACGATTTTTGAGTGATTAAATCGCCAGTAACGGTATTTTTTCGTGGTGTCAACCGGGACGACGACGGGGTACATGTTGGGATTGCGGGTGACGTCGTGGATGTGTGTAGCATTCCGAAACGTTGGGTCGTTCGAAGCTTGGAAGATTGCCCCGATAAGAGCGTTGCCGTGGTACACTTTGTTGTGGTGCAATGGGTATTTACGGGTGAGAATGAGAGTTTGTCGTCGTGTCGTATCAGGACGTAGTTTGACGGTTATTCCGTTGGCTTGCAGAATAAAAGGATATGTCAAGTTACGTTGGTATTCCTTTTCGAAGTAGACCGGAAAATATATGATGTCGGGACCCATGGAATGAAAGCGGAATTTGTCTTGTTGCACCTTGCTCCAGTCGACAATCCGAAGTTCCCGGCCGTTGAATATGGCGAGATAGGCGTGACGAGCTTGTACGGGGACGGAGGCTGTAATAGTAACATCCGAGGTGTGTAGGTATTTATCGGTGACATCCCGGTTGAAGGGATCGGTGAAGAACGGGGGAATATATTCATCCTCTTCAGGGATGGGGATTGGATTGGCCGAGTACGTGCGGCGATATACTTTCGGGGCATTTTTCATCTCAATTTGTCCGGAGAGAATGTCTTTGTTTTTGGTATCAATGATAACGGTCCATTCGTGGAAACCGTTCATGTCGGCCCAGCAGGGTACGTGGTCTATGGCCGCGGGAATACCCGCCATGCGATATGCCAGTAGTTGGAGTTGGCTGGAGAAGACGCATTCTTTGGTCGAGATGGGGATTCCCACTAGATTATCATTTCCATAATCGAGGCCTAAGGCATGACCGTAGACGATCTGTGCCATATTGTAGGGGGAATGTTTTTGGTTGTCAAAGTACAGGCTTGCCTCTTGTAGACGATTTTTTAGCCGTAAATCAATGGAATCTCGCCAGTAGTCGAGGGACTCGTTGCCAATTCGGTAGGGTAATAGGTATTCGAGAAAATCATCGAAAGTGAGGTTTTCGAGCCAAGGACTGGTGGTCCATAACCGGAAGGCTTGATCAATTTGGTGGATGAGGTAGTCGGCTTTCACTTGTTCGATATCCGGTTTCGCCCGGAGTTGTTGGCGGGAACGGGGATAACGGAGAGGTTGCATGAGAATGACTTTTTTCATCAAGTAAGGTGTTCCCGTGCTATCGATGACCTGTTGGAGTTGTTGGAGGTAGGGACCGTCGAGAGTGTAGTGGCCCGGCATGTTCTCGATAAGAAAAATGGTTGCTTCCCGTTTAAGGCTGTCATCGGAATAGTGTTTCAGTACTTTTTGGAGTTCCGATCCATTGTTTCCGGCAAGTTGCAACACTCGATCGAGTCGAGAGGTCGCTTCCCGGCAGGAATGTAGGAGGATTACTAGAGACATTTAAAAAATAAGGCGCACGGTCTATTTTTGTTTGCAGGTTAATATATAATGCAAATGTATTTAATTTATTCAAGAATGAATATTGAAAATATTATTTATCTTTGTTGAGAACCAAATAAAGAAAAGGTCATGAAAAGGGTATTTATTTTTGTAGTTTTCTTATTCATGCTGGGAGGTTTGACTCGGGTTGATGCCCAGGAAAAGGAGACTTTGGTGAAAGTTGGGGATAATGTTCCCGAGTTTGTGGTGGAGATGTTTGATGGACAAAAGATCGATATTAAAGATTTAAAGGGAAAAATCGTGTTAATTAATTTCTGGGCCACGTGGTGTCCCCCGTGTCAAGAGGAGTTGAAGCGGGTACAGAAGGAGATCATCGATCGTTTTAAAGGGAAAGATTTCGTGTTTTTAGCGATTTCCCGCGAGGAAACCAGGGAACAAGTGAAAAAATTCCGGGAGAAAAATGGTTACACGTTCCCGATGGGACTTGATTTGGAACGTAAAATTTACTCCAAGTTTGCCACAGCGACAATTCCGAGAAATTTTATCATCGATAAGAAAGGAAAGATTGTGGAGATTGAAATAGGTTATACCAAGGAGTCTTTTGCCAAGATGATCGAGAAATTGGAGAAGTTGCTGAAATAGTATTTGCTTGCTTGTTTTTATTGTAAAACCCCGGGATAATGATGTTGAGACATGACGTTATCCCGGGGTTTGTTGTTGGATGTTTAAGTGTTGGCGGGGAGTGGACGTGTGGGGTAAGCGATGGTGTGGGTAAGAGGGAATATATTAAATACTTTAAAGGAAGATTGGAATTCTTTAGGAGAGAAGTGGTATGTTATTCGTTAAATGTAATATCTTTGCCTTTGGTTATGGATTAAGGATTGATTATTGTTATCAGGAATGCAGTATGTTGAGAAGATAAATATGCGGAAGCGGGAAGTGTTTGATCGTTATTTTCGACGTTATTATCAGATACTTTGTTATTTTGCGTGTCATTATCTGAAGGAGCAAGATGAGGCGGAGGATGTGGTTCAAGATGTGTTTATGAAACTATTGAATGGGGAAGAGTGTTTCGATAGCGAAAATCATTTGAAACATTATCTTTATAAGGCTGTTCGTAATAGTTGCTTGAACCAAATAAAAATGACCGGTATTCGTTCTGATATATTGGGATCCATACAAAAAGATACGGAGGAAGATGAGAATAATTTTTTTGTGAATGTGGTACGGGCCGAAGTTTACCAAGAGATCATGGAAGCTATACAAGAATTGCCGACGGAATGTGGACGAGTTTTTAGGTTGGCTTACGTGGATGGTTTTAGCAATGACGAGATTGCGGAACAACTCTCTATTAGCGTGAATACCGTGAAAGCTCAAAAGAATAAAGCAAAAATCCAGTTACGGGAAAAATTGAAGGGAATGTACCCGGTAATACTATTATTATTAGGTAATTATTAGAAATTCTATTTTTTTGTAAAAAAGTTGTCTTTTGCGTAATCCTTTTATTCGAGTTATTTGTAATAGGGGAAATTTTACGAGAGATGAAGAATCCATTTGAATTTGCAAAAGAGTTATTGCGATATAATCGGGGAGAACTTTCTGAGGTCGAGAAGGAAAGGGTGGAAGAGATATTGTCTAAGGTAAAGGGATTGGATGAACTGGCGGGAGAATTAAAGGATAAGAAACGAATTGAAAATGAATTGAGTGTAGTTGGAAGTTTCAATGTGGAGAAGGCTTTGGTTCGGTTGAAAAAGAGACAACATGGAAGGAAACGTTTGTTCTTGTCTTGGGTGGCAGCGGCATCGGTTGTGGTAATTGCGGGTATTTCTGTATTTTTGTTGTTAGACCGAGAGACGGATGTGGTGAATTTACCTGTGGTAGAAAAAATTGAGCCGGGTAAAGCAACAGTGACATTGGAGATGGCTTCCGGGTTAAAGTATCGTTTGGATACCTTATCTTCTGTTGTCTGTAATAATCGAGCAAATGTTGCTTTTGATAACAATGGAGGGGTTTTGAAAGTGAAAGAGCATGATTCTACCGGTCAGCTACGGCAAGAAGTTGGACGTAACGTGATAAACGTGCCGTATGGAGGAACTTATACTGTGGAGTTGTGTGATGGTACTAAAGTGTACTTGAATTCGGGAACGAAGTTGGAGTTTCCTTCTCGGTTTGATGGTAATGTGCGTAGTGTGAGTTTGAAAGGTGAGGCTTATTTCGAAGTTGCCCGGAATGAAAGGAAACCTTTTGTTGTGGAGGTGGATGAGATGAAAGTAAAGGTTTTGGGAACGGCTTTTAACGTGAAGTCATATGTTGATGAACCGGGAATTTACACGACGTTGGTGCAGGGAAGTGTCGCTATTCTTCGGGATGGGCAACCGGAGAAGAAGATTAAGCCGGGAGAACAGGCTTATTACAATAAGAGCGTTGGGACGTTGAGTGTTTCCCCGGTGGATGTAGATGAGTTCACGGCTTGGAAGGATGGCTTGTTCTGTTTTAAGGATATTGCTTTGGAAGAAATCTTACGAATCGTGTCAAGGTGGTATGATCTTGAAATCTTTTACATGAATCAAGAGGCGAAGAGTGTGGTGTATAGCGGTAAAATGCCGATGTATTCCTCCGTGGAGGATGTATTGCGAAAGTTCGAAATATCCGGAGATGTACGATTTGAATTGAAAGGTCGGACGTTGACGGTTTTTGGAAAATAATAAACGGGATTGGGCGATCCCGTTTATGTACCCGCTCGTTGGGCGACGAGCAGAATAAATGTTTAATTTAATTGAATTACAAATCTATGAAAAAAAATTGGGATTTGTTGCCAAATTTTTGGCAACATTGGAAATCTAAATTGTTTTTGCGCATGAAAATCTTGATGATTCCATTGTTGGTGGGGGTGATGCACCTTTCTGCCAGTACATTTTCACAAACGAAAGTATCTTTGAATATGAAAGATGCGACCGTTCAGGAAATTTTTTCCAGTTTGGAAAAGATGACGAGTTATACGTTTCTTTATAAGTTGGATCTTGTTGATAAATGTGGTAAAATGGATGTAAATGCCACGGATAAGGATTTTAATCAGTTGTTGGAAGACTTGTTGCGTCCGTTAGGTTTGTCTTTTAAAATAGATGATAGGGTTGTGGTGATTACTGTTCGGGAAGATGATGAGAAAAAGGATATGGTAATTATTAAAGGTGTTGTGAAAGATGAGAAGGGACAGGCGCTTCCAGGGGTAACAATTGTATTGAAAGGTATAAGTGTTGGTGTCGCTTCTGATATGGAAGGGAAATTTGCTCTAAGTGCTCCTAAGCAGGAGAATCTTAAATTATTGTTTTCTTTTGTTGGAATGAAAACTAAAGAAGTAACTTGGAAAGGGGAGAAAATGTTGGAAGTTGTGTTGGAAGAGGATTCCAAGCAGATGGATGAGGTTGTGGTTACGGGATATAATACAGTCAACCGCAGGGATATGGTCGGTTCTTACACAAGCGTGAAAGCCGTTGATGTCATGATGCCGGCGTATAACTCGATAGATCAGATGTTGCAGGGACAGGTAGCCGGTATGGTGGTGATGAACACGAGTTCCCGGGTGGGAACAACCCCGAAAATCAAATTGAGAGGAACAACAACTATTTTTGGAAACCAAGCCCCGTTATGGGTGGTCGACGGTATTGTACAGGAAGACCCTCTGGAGCTGGAAACCGCAGACGTTATGACTCAAGACTTGAAAGACATTGTGGGCAGTCAGATTTCTTGGTTGAACCCGATGGATATAGAAACGATTACCGTGCTGAAAGATGCTTCAGCCACGGCTGTTTATGGTTCAAAGGCTTCTAACGGGGTAATCGTGATTACCACGAAGAAGGGAAAAGCAGGCAGGTTGACAGTGAACTACACGGGCAACATGACTATTAACACCCGCCCTAATTACGGGATGTTCAATTACATGAACTCCAAGGAGCGGGTGCAGTTCTCGCAAGACGTGTATAATGCCGGAGTGTATTACATGGAAGAACCGATAACTCAGCCGTATACTTACGAGGGAGCCATGAAAATGTATTTGGCGGGCGATTTAAGTTATGATGAATTCATGAAGAGAAAGACTTTTTTGTCAACGGTGAATACGGATTGGTTCGATTTGTTAACCCGTTCGGCTGTCAGTCATAGTCATAACGTGAGTTTGGCAGGAGGTACTGAGGCGGTAACTTACAATGTTTCTTTAGGGTATAACAACACATTGGGACAGGAAATCGGAAACTCCAACGAGAGAATGACCGGTCGGGTAGCGGTGAATATACGTTTACACGAGAAAGTGCGTTTGGATGCTAGTCTAAATGCAACTTCCAGTACAACAAAGGCTTTTGGTGAGGAAGTGAATCCGATGTCGTATGCCACGACAACGAGTCGTTCCATCCCGGCTTATGACGAAGAGGGGAATCCGGTATATTATCAAAAACGGGCAACTTATCTATACAATAGAAGTGTACAGAGTTTGAGTTACAATTTTATCAATGAACGGGATAATAGCGGCTCTACCAACAAAAATTTGCATGTATCTGCCGCCCTTAACTTCAGGTGGAATATATTGGATTGGTTGAGTTATGAATTTACCGGGGGATATACAGCCTCGAACACGAACGGGGAAACTTATAACACGGAGAGAACGTTCCGTGTGGCTTGGAGGTATCGCGGGTATGATTATGGAGCGGCGGAACCGAACAGTTCATTATTTAAAGCGGCACTTTTACCTTTCGGGGGTGTGTTGTTTACCACGGATGCCACGCAACGTGCTTATAATATCCAGAACAAAGTGTTAATATCCAAATCCTTTAACGAGTACCATCGTCTGAATGCCATGCTGGCAATGGAACTTCGTTCCTCTGCTGTTACCAACAATGCTAATAAAGTATGGGGATATATGCCCGACCGGGGAGAAACTCTGGTAAAACCTACGCCGCCGGATGAATTGCGTCCCTTGAGTAGTGCCGTTTCCGGTTGGGGAATATTGGATGAGATTTTCGGGAGCGGGACAGGATGGACGCGCACCAAGAATACGGATAATTACCTTTCTTTCTTTGCGACAGTGGCTTACTCGTTGAAAAATCGTTACGTGTTTAATTTCTCGATGCGAAATGATGAGTCCAATCGTTTCGGGCAGGACGTGAACAATCGGTTTGACCCGACATATTCTTTCGGCTTGTCTTGGAGAGTGATGGATGAGCCGTGGTTAGCGGGAATAAAGAATTGGTTGAACAACTTTAACGTTCGTGCCACCTATGGAATACAGGGAAACGCGATGACTAAATTGGGACCGGATTTGACATTAAGACAATATGGCATTCTTTCGGTTTATAACCAGCATTACTCGAAAATCTCCGGTTTGCCGAACCCGAATCTTTCTTGGGAAAAAACAAAGTCTTGGGATTGGGGTGTGGATATGACCTTGCTTAATATATTTGATGTTGTGGTTGATTATTATAGAAGAAATTCGAACGTTATTGTCACCCAAGATTTGCCTTCCGAATACGGCATGTCGGATATGAAAATGAACGGGGGGAAAATAACGAACGAAGGAGTTGAGTTCACGGTTAGCTTTACCCCGGTAAGGACTAAAGATTGGGCTTTAAGTATCGCGTTGAACTCTTCAAAAAACTGGAATAAAACAGGAAAAGAAGAATACGAAGCCACAAGAGATGAGTTACTTGCCGGGAATAGCGAGAAAATCTTGAAAAAAGGCTATCCGGTGGGAGGTTTTTGGTCTTATTCTTTTGCGGGGTTAAGCAGTGAGGATGGTCGCCCCTTGTTTAACTATCTTGATGTGCCGGAAGCTGAAAGAAATTCCGGGGTAGACCCGACTACTTACTTGGTGTATTCCGGTACGAAAGAACCGAATTTCACCGGGGGATTGAATTTCAGTTTACGTTGGAAGACGTTGACACTTTCATCCGGTTTCTCCCTGTTGTTAGGATGTAAAAAACGTTTGCCTTCTCCATACGCCAATATACCTAATGGAGCGAAAATCCCGGATTCGGATGTGAATTTGAGTAAGGATTTAACCAAACGTTGGAAGAAACCGGGAGATGAAAACTACACGAAAATACCCGGATTGGTAACGACGCTGAGTAGTAATGTTGTTTTACCGAATGGTTCGGAGGAACAGTGGATGAGAGTGTGGGAACAATCTGATGCTTTGGTGGCGGATGCTTCATTCTTGCGTTGCAGACAATTGTCATTGTCTTGGCGGATTGGTGAAGATTGGTGCAGACGGATGGGATTGAAGACGCTTTCCTTGAACGCCACGGTTTCAAATTTATTTGTTATAGCAAGCAAACGCTTTAACGGTTTTGACCCGGAATTGGGGGATAGTGTGCATCCGAAGAATTATTCCGTGGGAATTAATATTGGATTTTAAAAATGTAGGATGATGAAAAAGTTATTGATAATATTATGCGCGGGTTTATTAGCCGCTTGTTCGGATTTCTTGGAACCCAAATCGCAAAGTGAATATATCCCGAGAGAAGCTGCTGCCTTGAATGAAATGTTATTGGGGAATGCTTATATACAAGCGGCAGGAGGGGACGAGGTTATGAATCTGTTGTTGATGTTCGACGATGATATCATGTGTTCGGATTCGGCAGGTGCGATAAACACGATGGTGATGACGGGAGATAATTTTCTGTTATTGGAGAAACTTTATGCGTGGCAGCCGGACATTTTTATACAGGAAGGTTCTTTGATGTATCAAACCCCTTGGGACTGGTTCTATTCTTATATCTTAGGGGCGAATGCGGCGTTGGATTACATTGATGGTGTTTCGGGAACCGATGGTGAAAAAAATATCGTGAAAGCTCAGGCTTTCGCTTTGCGCGGTTACTATTATTTCCAGTTGGTAAACATGTGGGGAGCTCCCTATAACTATGACAAGAAAGCATTGGGGGTACCCTTGAAAGTGACCAGTGCGTTGGAAGCGAAAGAACTTCCTAGGAACACGGTTGAAGAAGTGTACGCTCAGATTTTGGCGGATTTGAATGAAGCCGAGAAATCATACGAGAAATTGCCCAAGGAACAACAATACCGGAAAGATTACAGAACCAGTTTACCCATGGTGCAATTATTGAAATCCAGAGTTTACCTGTACATGGAGGATTGGAAAAATGCGGCTATTTACGCACAGAAAGTGATTGATGAGTGGGATTTCATGTTGACAGACCTAAACTCTTTGCCCCAGAAAACGACGGCACAACCGTATTATAATTTTATTTCGCAAGATTGTTCGGAAGTGATTTGGGTGTTCGGGAAGATAGATAAATTTGTAAATTTAGTGAAGCAGGAAATGATATTTCCCGACCCTTATAAACCGGGACAGAACTTAGAAACTAATTTCTTTAATGCTTCTTCCGGGTTGCTTGACGCTTTCAAAGCCGGGGACCTTCGTAAAGAGAATTATATCGTGCGCTCTCCTTACACCGATTCCAAAGATAACCAGCATCTTGGCGGATACGCCCCTTACGGGAAATTTGCGGTGAACTATGCCCATGAACCTATTAGCAACACGAACTTCGCTCACGCGTTTCGGTTGGCGGAAGCCTATTTGAATTTGGCAGAGGCTGCCGCGTTGGATAAGGATGAGAAAACAGCTAAACAAGCATTGGAAACATTGTTGGAGAAGCGTTTTGTGCCGGGCACGGTTTCGGTGACGGAAACGGGAAACGCATTGATTGAACGTGTCCGTTTGGAAAGACGGTTGGAATTATGTTTCGAGGGACATCGTTGGTTTGACCTGCGTCGCTACGGGATGCCGTCCATCACCCACGAGTGGAAGAGTAACGGACAGGTTATCAAGCGTTATACGCTGGAGGAAAAAGACCCGTTCTACACGTGGCCTATCCCGCAGGATGTGATGGAAGATAACAGAAAGTTGGTACAAAATCCGTTACCGGAAGTAAGAAATTAAAGAGAATATGCTATGAAATGGAGATATTATTTATATAGTTTGTTAGGCAGCGTCTTGTTTTTTTCCTGCTATAATGAAGATACATTGACAGACGACGCGAGTGGCGAAGATTTGGTTCGGTTTGAATTCCCTCAAGGCACGAATTCGTGGGATGATGACGTGGTGGCAATCAAAGAGAAATTCAACGTGTGTATTATTTACAAGGATTTTCAAGCGTCTGATTTAAATCGGACGTGGACGGGAAGTATTGGAAGCCAGACCTATTTTGGCGAGGGATTAAAGAGTGACGAACAAGCGGAGTTCATGATTAGTTTCATGAAAAAACATGTTTTTGCCTATCTGAACCCGGCGATTACTCAAAAGGTGTTTCCGATGTATTATTACATGGTTTATGATTGTCATGCTCCATTCGTGTTTGGACCTTACAATTTGAAAGCACCCATGAAAAATATTTTTGACGGGATGGATTACTGGTCGCTTTGTATGTTTTACGGGGAATCGGACCCCACGTCGGATATGTTCTATGGCAGACTTGAAACTCCGGAAACCCCGGAAGATTTTTGGGAGTGGAGAGGAGTTATCTTGTATAAAATTTTAGAGAAAGCCTATGAAAAGGGGAATATAATTATGCCGGAAGAATTTCAAGCAGGGATAGACTATAAAACAGAGGTTGAATCCGACCCGGGAACAGAGGGAAATCCCAATTATTACGCTAAACGAGGTTTCGCCGGTTCATCGGTTTCTTTCTTAAGGCTGGATGCGTTGAAGAAGATTGAATACACCAACCCGAGTAAGAACTTTTTCGCTTACATACATTTGGGTATGAGGTACACTTCGGAAGAACTGGAAGCAAAGCATCCGAAAGCAAATAATCCCTTGTTGTGGGAGAAACGTCAATACGTTCTTAATTACATGAAGACTAAATACGATTTGGATTTGGAGGCGATAGCTAAAATTCCGGCTATGAATTAATTATCAAAAAAAATATTTCAAATAATGGAACTGTTTAACGTTTCTCTTGTTAGACAGTTTCCACTCTAGTATTGATTAAAAAATGTATTGTATGAATTATTGGTATGTAAATTTACTGGGACTACTCTTTTTTATTTTCCCGTGCAGCGGGAATGCTCAATCCCGGACTTCATTGCAAGATGAGGTAATCAAAGAATGGAACAACTACAGTCTTGAGGGAGCCACCGTAGAATCGATTTTAAAGCAGAGAGCGGCTGTGCAGAAAACGATTCTTGCTCGTGACAAGAAAGATGAAATGGCACGTGTTGCCAATCAAGTGAAGGCAATAAATCTGGTTGCCGATTATTATAGACAACACCGGGACGCCGGTGTGAATAAAAGTGCGTTACGGAAAGTATTGAAAGGTGTACGTTTTGATTCGCGGGAGTTTTTGGCACTTCCCAATCTTGAAAGAAACATAAATACTTATTTCAACGTGAAAGCCTTGGCGGACGGTTACGAGGCATCCCGGATTTTAGGCGATAAACGGGATGAATTGGAGTACGAAAAATACAAACAAATACTGGAATCCCGAAATTCCGATTTGATATTGTCTTATTTTGCAGGGATTAGGAGTGATTTTATTCTCAACTACACGGAAGCACTGAAAAAAGCCCGCCCCCTATTCGAACAATATATGCCGGAGGGAGAATTAAGGCAGTTGGTGATGGATTTGTATGCCGCGAAGGAACGTTTGAGTTCGGGAAAGGATGCTCCTCTCTTTACTTTAATAGACTATAAAAGACAAGAGCACTCTCTTCAAGATTTCAGGGGTAAAATATTGATAATCGACGTCTGGGCGACTTGGTGTGGAGGATGTATCCGTAAATTACCTTATTTTATGAAAGTTGCGGAGAAGTATAAAGACCGTGCGGACGTGGAATTTATCACCATATCTATTGACGAGGAGAGCAAATTCAATCATTGGAAGTACTCTTTGCCAAGATACAAATTGTTAGGAGTTAAGAATTTGATTGCCTTCCCGAAATCGACTCCCTTCCAGGACGATTATGATGTGCATGGTATTCCCCGGTATATCATAATAGATAAAGACGGGAAAATAATTGATACCGATGTTCCCGGTCCGGGCAATGGTTTCGAAGAATTTGTGGATAAATTATTAGGTAGTTCAATTTAAGCGTACGAGGTATGAATAATAGTGTAAAGAAAGTCGTTTTGCTAGTCGTTGCTGTTTTTGCTTTCATGAGCGGTTGGGGACAAGCGAACGTGTTGGAACAGCAAAAGAAAGAATTCGAACAGGGAAAACGTGATATCGATTTTTTGGCGTCTTATATCGCTAATTTAAAAGAGAGTAAAGATCGTCAGGCACTGAGTCGGGCATTGGATTGTTATATCGTGCTCTTGCCCGAGGAACAACGGTACGCGGAACAAAGTGTACAGGATTTTATCAGTTACATCGATTATCAGGAAAGTCAGGTTTGTCTGGATTATATCAAGAATTGGGATAAACTCACTTTGAGTGAAGAACAGGTGAAACAGATGAGTCCCAAGATGGAAGTGATGATTTTATGGCCGGTGTTTCATTGGATGACTTCTCCCGCCGAGAAAAAGCCGGCACAACCCGATTGTGAGGAAATCGTGTTATTATTGGAAAACAACAACGTGGCAGCAGTGTCCCCGACTTGTAAAACTTTGTTGGAAATGTGGCAATTATACAAGCGGAAAGATATTGATAAAATGGTGAAATTATTCGTTGGAATGCTACAATCCGGGGGGAGTGTAAGCGGGATAGTAGACATCGGTGTGATAGGTTATTTAGTGAATTATCTGTTGGAGGAAACAAGCGTGTCACAGGCACAGGAAATACAATCTGCCTTGGAAAACCTCTTGAAGGACGATTCATTGGAAAGGTCTAAAGCCAGTTTACTGAAAGGATGGAATGATGATTTTACCGGTAAAATCTTGCTAGGAGAAGAATAATGAAAATAGGGATTATTTTTATCATGCTGTTGTGTATCGGGTGTTCCGGTACACAACAATACTCCTTCTCGATTCGGGGAAACGTGGAAGGAGCCAAATACGGCAAAGCATTTTTGTTGACACCCAAGGAAGAAGTCATTTGTTCCACGAAAATCGATGGAGGTGATTTTGAATTGCGGGGAACTTTGGAAGAACCCGGGCAATATGTATTGAGAGTGAACCGGCAACAATTCATGTTCTTCATGGATGGAAAGAAAATGCGAATAGAGTGCCCCTATCGTTCCTTCTCGTCCAAGTACTTGAAAGGAGCTCCGGCAAACGATTTGTCCATAGAGTACGGCAAAATCCAAGAAGACTATACGGCAAAGCAAGAGCGTTTTTTAAAAGAATATAAAAAAGCGATGGATACCGGGGAGCAAAAAGCGGCAGACGAGGCGATGACTCAAGTGCTGTTAGTTGGAGAATCGGAATTTGTCCTCACGAAAGAGTTCGTGCGTGAGCATCCCGACAATATCTTTTCGGCTTACATTTCGGAGAAAGCGGGGAGAGAGAATTACACGAAGGCAAAAGAGTTGTACGAGTTGCTGACTCCCCGGGCACAACAATGTTCATGGGGACGTCTGTTGAAACAGCACCTTGACGGTTTGGCAGCGTCCGCCGAAGGACTCGTGTGTCCGGAATTTACCGTGTCGGATGAGGATGGTAATCCGGTTACAATGAGTTCCTTGAAGGGAGATATTCTTGTTCTCGACTTTTGGGCATCTTGGTGTGGTCCGTGCCGTCAGGAGATGAAAAGTTTGCGAGAACAATACAAGGAGTTCAAGGACAAAGGCGTACGTTTCGTGAGCATCTCTCTAGATGCCTCTTCGGAAAAATGGAAAGAAGCGTGCAAGGAAGAGAACATTCCTTGGCTTAGTACTTTGGCGGATGGCGGATGGGATGATTCCGAGGTGCGAAAATTGTTCGGCATACAATCCATCCCTCACATCATACTGGTTGGCAAAGACGGGAAAATCGTGGGTAAAAACTTGCGTCGCAATCTTTTGCGAGATAAAATCATCGAGTTGTTGAACAAGTAAATGGTACTCCAAATGAGAAAAAAATTATTGATACAATTTATGATTGTATGGGGAGTTTGTGTGTCCGCTTATGCACGGGAACAACAAGCTTCTGACACGAGTACAGTCGTGAAAATGAATCGCTTGTATGATCGTGTGGTGAACGGGGATATGGATCTCGATACCCCGAATTTGGAATCGTTGCGGGAACCCGAAATCATTCGCCTCGTGAATAGAGTCTTAGCTCTCAAGGAACCCAAGTTGGACGTGATGGGGCGTGCCACGTGGGTATTATATAACATCCGGAGCGAGCGAGTGAGAGAATGTTACGTCATGTGGGCATTAGCTGAAAAATTGGATCGAGGGGATAACACGTTTATCGAGCATATTTTCACGGATATGGATTTGTGTTCCGTGTCTGAAAAATTGATAAATAGAGCCCGGGAATTGGTAGCCTTGTACGAACCTTTGCAACCCGGAAAGGATGCCCCGGACTTTGAACTCGAGTCGAGCGACGGGAAAACCGTTCGTTTGCACGATTTGCAAGGGAAACCGTTATATATAGAAGTGTGGAAACTTGATTCCGCGAATTGTCGGAAAGATTTGGCACGTTTGGAAGAATTGAAGTCGGAACATAAAAATGTTCAGTTCGTGACGGTAGTCGTTGAACCTCTGGGCAAGAAAGAAGCTTGGAAACAATTTTTGAGGGACAACGGTCACGAGGGCAAAGGCATTCATCTCTTTGCCGACGAGAACGCTGCTTTCCGCGAGGCATATCGTATTAAGTCCATCCCCCGGTGTATATTGTTTGACGCGAAAGGGAAATTCCTAATCCCGTGGAGTGTATCACCGGGGAATGAGTATTTCCCCTATTTCCTTTCTATGTTGAAACAGCAACAGGGGAATAAAATGAAGTAATTAATGTATTAAATAAATAGAGTGATGAAAATAAAGAAATTATTCGGGAGCGTGTTGTTCATGTGTGCCGTGTTTGTGGCAGAAGCACAAACTCCTGTCGATTGGCACTTGTTGTCACCTGCCAAAGACAAAGTTTACGGGGCAGGTATTTTAGAAGCTTACCGCGAGCTGGAGAATACTACTCCCAAGCGAAAAGTGGTAGTGGCGTTAATTGACGCGGGCTTTGACGTGCAACACGAGGCTTTGGCTAACGTCTTGTGGCGAAACAAGAAAGAAGTTGCCGGGAATGGAAAAGACGACGATAAAAACGGGTATCGTGACGACCTGCATGGTTGGAATTTTCTAGCGTCCCCTGACGGTAAGTTAATCGAGAGGACTTCCGATGAAGCTTTCCGGCAGTTCTTGAAAGTGAAGGAGCGTTTCGATGAACTTCACGGGAAGGAAAGAAGTGATGAAGAAAGCAACGAATACATCGGGTATCTTAAATTTGCAAAGAACAGTCGGTTAGTATCCCTGTACACGGGAGCAAGTTTTAATTACAATATAGCTAAAGGCGTCGAAGAATTAGATCGG
>ENA-UEPJ01002151-UEPJ01002151.1-human-gut-metagenome-genome-assembly--contig:-NODE-2151-length-21129-cov-4.577095_pt1 | contig 21129 bp, 20 predicted proteins | sample MGYA00242890_ERZ507896 | MGnify/ENA primary metagenome ERZ507896 (study PRJEB26167, sample SAMN06115508) | human gut metagenome | host: Homo sapiens | place: China:Qinghai | collected 2015-08-20... | reverse complement strand
TGAGGATTGCGTGTCGGTATCCTTTCATTGATACGAATCTCGAAAGGCCTGTGCTTCCAATTGCTCCGATTATTGTAAGATTGAAATAATCGTTTACTTTAAGACTTGTAAATACTTTAGATAACTTATAAGCTTCATAAGTATTTTTATGTCTGAAATAATAATATCCAAAAATAAATATTGCTATTGCTGCTGAAATAAATGTAATCAGATATGAATATTTATCAAGATTATTCGTTATATTATCCATAAATTTATATGATGATATAAAACCGTTACTGTTAGATGTGCTTTTCGCCTGTCTGACAAATATTATTATATCTGCTACCACTTCAACAAACATTGTTATAAATAAATATATTATCGGTGGACAAAATGCCATAATTATATTTTTAAATCTGATATCTTTTTCGTTCACATTTTTCTCCAATTATTTTTATTATTCTTTGTTTGAACTTAATATATTAAATAATACTTCATTCGATATATTTTTTCAATATTATTTGATTTTTAAATAATGCAATGTTATAATCTCTATGTTTTGTTTAATATTACAAAAGAAATGAGGATTATTATGAACAATAATAAACTATCAGATTTTAAATATGGTTTTAAAAAAGGTATTCCTATTGCCATGGGATATATACCGGTGTCTTTCATTCTTCTGCTGTTCCCCTTCGGCGATACCCGAAGCGGCAACCGTTCCTGGCTGGCATTCAGCTTCCTGCCGTTTTCCATCCAACCGGCGGAGATCTGCAAAATTCCGTTTATCATGATCCTGGCCAAGACCATGAGCATCCGGCAGAACAAGATCTCGCATATCTCAACGGTCCTGCGGCTCGCAGTCATCACGGTCTTCATGTTTGGCCTGATCGTCGTAGCGTCGGAGGATCTGGGTGTTGCGCTGCAGTATCTGTTTATTTTCGTCATTATGGCGTTTGTCGGCGGCGTGAGCCTTTTGTGGTTCCTCGGCGCGTTTGCGGTGCTGCTTGTAGCTTCTCCATTTTTGTGGCAGTTTCTCAGCTACGACCGGCGCAGCCGTATCTGGGTGCTGTTTGACCCGCGCATCGACCCGGCAGCACAGGATCAGCGCTACCAGATGAACCGCAGCCTGCGCGCGCTTCAGAACGGCGGGATCACCGGGCAGGGACTGTACCACGGGACGATGGTACAAAGCGGTACGATCCCCGCGCAGCATACCGACCTGATCTTCTCCTCTATCGGCGAGGAACTCGGCATGCTCGGCTGCATGGCAGTTCTCATTCTGCTGACGGCCATCATCATCCGTATCATCTATGTCGGCATCAAATCCGGCAACTATATGAACCGGCTCATCTGCGTCGGCATCGCTGGCATGCTGACGGCGCAGGTGTTCATCAACATCGGCGTGTGCATCGGCCTTGTGCCGGTCATCGGCCTGACGCTGCCGTTCTTTTCCTACGGCGGCAGCTCGCTCGTCACGATGTTCTTCGCGATGGGCATTGTATCCGGCATCAATATGCGCCCAGCGCCGGACAGCAGCGCACGGTATATCCGGCCTCCGCTTTCAGCATAAGCGGCACCAGACAATTCTCTTTGAAAGGAGTTATCAACATGAAGGTTATTTTAACACAGGATGTAAGAGGTCAGGGAAAGCGCGGCCAGATGATCGAGGTATCTGACGGCTACGCGCGCAACTTCCTGCTGCCGCGCAAGCTTGCGCAGGAAGCGACCGCAGACAACATCAACACCATGCGCATGAACGACAAGGCCACGCAGGAGCGGCAGGCCAAGGAGCGCGCGGAAGCGCTCGAGCTGCGCAACCGCATGAAGGATATGACCGTCGTCGTCACCGCCAAGGGCGGCGGAGCGGGCCGTCTGTTCGGCTCGGTCACGAACACGGAGGTTTCCGAGGCGCTTGCGAAGCAGGCCGGGATCCAGCTGGACAAGCGGAAGATCGTTCTGGACGAGCCGATCAAGTCGGTCGGCGTTTACACCGTCAAGTGCAAGCTCGGCTATGAGATCAACGCAGAACTCAAAATCGAGGTCAAGGAAGCCTAAGTGCGCCTGACCATCATTTCCCGGAAGGATGTGAACATCTATGGATGAGGAACTGCTTCAGCGGCAGGCCCCGCAGGCATTGGAGGCGGAGCAGTCCGTGCTCGGCTCGATGCTGATCGACGAGCGCTGCGTGCCGGACGTGGTCGGTATGCTGCAGCCGGACGATTTTTATCTCCGGCAGAACCGTGAGATCTACGAGACGATCTATACGATGTTCAACTTCTCGGAAAAGATCGACCCCGTTACCGTACTCAATAAAATGAAAGAGCGCGGTGTGTATGACGAGCAGAGAAGCTATGATTACATCGCACAGCTTTTGAAGATCACGCCGACCGCCGCCAATGTCAAGCAGTATTGCACGATTGTGCATGACAAGTCACTGCTGCGCGCGCTGGCGACTGCGTCGTCGGAGATCACGGAAATGGTCTACGACGGTGTCGGCACAGCGCAGGAGATGCTTGAAGTCTCGGAGAAAAAGATCTATTCCCTCCGCCGTGGGAACACCGGCGACAGCCTGCAGCATATCGGCAAGGTCATGATCAACGTCTACGACCGGTTGGAAGAGCTGGCGGCCTCCGGCAGCGAGATCCCCGGCCTGTCTACCGGACTTCACGATCTTGACCGCAAGATCAACGGCCTGAACAAGACTGACCTGATTCTGATCGCAGCCCGTCCCGGTATGGGCAAGACGGCTATCGCGCTCAATATCTGCCTGAACGTGGCGAAGACCTATGAAAAGACTGTCGCATTTTTCTCGCTCGAAATGTCGCGCGAACAGCTGGTCATGCGTCTTCTTTCCACGGAAAGCTTTGTTGAAAACCAGAAGCTTACGACCGGTCATCTGGATGAGGAAGACTGGGGAAAGCTCTCTATCGCCTCGTCCGCGCTCAGCCAGACGGATATCCGCGTGGACGACAATCCGGCTATCACGGTCGCGGAGATCAATGCAAAATGCCGCCGGCTCGACAATCTGGGGCTGGTTTTGATCGACTATCTGCAATTGATGACCGCCGCCGCGCCCGGCAAATCCGGCGATAACCGCGTAACGGTCGTCAGTGATATTTCCCGTGCGCTCAAGATCATGGCAAAGGAGCTGAATGTGCCGGTCATCTGTCTCAGCCAGCTGTCCCGTGCCAACGAATCGCGTACCGACAAGCGGCCGATGCTGTCTGATCTTCGTGAATCCGGCGCTATCGAACAGGACGCAGACTCCGTCATGTTCCTCTACCGCGACGAGTATTATAACCCCAACACGCAGGACAAGAACATTGCGGAGTGCATTGTTGCGAAAAACCGTCACGGCGAGACCGGAACGGTCAAGCTGCAATGGCGGCCGCAGTTCTTTACGTTCTCCGATCTGGAATGGAAGCATGACGGATAAAATTCTTTCGTGGATGCGCGGGCAGTGCATGACGCAGCCGGGCGATACCGTGATCTGTGCCGTTTCCGGCGGCGCGGATTCCGTCTGTATGCTGCACATTCTGCTGTCCCTGCGGGCTGCGCTTGACATTACGGTTGAAGCGGCGCATTTCAATCATCAGCTGCGCGGCGAAGAATCAGACCGCGACGAGGCGTTTGTCCGTACGCTCTGCGCCGAACTGGGCGTCGTGCTCCATGTTGATAACGGTGATGTACGCGCCCGCGCGGCAAAGACGCACGAATCCGTTGAGGAAGCGGCGCGTGCGCTTCGCTACGCGTTCTTCTCTTCCCTGCCAGGTTTAATTGCAACGGCGCACACGCAGGACGACAATCTGGAAACGGTGCTTTTAAATCTCACACGCGGCACCGGTCTTGCCGGACTCTGCGGCATTCCGCCGAGGCGTGAGCGGTTCATCCGGCCCATGCTTGCCGTCTCCCGTGCGGAGATCGAGGCGTATCTCGCGCAAAACGGACTTTCCCATGTGACTGACAGCACCAATTTTCTTCCGGACGCACGGCGCAACCGCCTGCGGCAGTCTGTCATCCCGCTTCTCAAAGCGGAGAATCCATCCCTCTGCGAAACGGCGTTTCGTATGTGCCGGCTTCTGGAGGCGGACGAAGCGCAGCTCTCTGCGCAGGCAGAGGCGGCGCTGCGGCAGGCCCGGCTTTCGAATGGGATTCAGTGCAGTGCCCTTACCGCATATCCGGCGGCTGTCCGCACGCGCGCTGTCAAGCTGCTGCTCGGCGAAATTCACGCGCCGAAGCTTTCGGAGCGGCACATCAGTGCCGTCGACCGGCTGCTGTTTTCCGAATGCCCCTCTGCCCGCGCATCTCTGCCGGGCGGATTTTCGGCGCAGCGGGAATACGACCGGCTGCTTCTTACTGCCGGCTCCCCTGCCGCATTCGAGCCGGTCACGCTTCTGGCCGGGGAATCCGCCGTTCTTCAGCCGCTCGGGCTCCGTGTTTGCTGCGAATGGCAAGAAAATTTTTCAGAAATTCAAAATACACTCTCCACTTTTGCCGTAAAGTGTGATACGATAGGCTCAACTACACAGATCCTGTTCCGTCCGCGCCGGGCGCACGACGAAATGCGCGTCTCCGGGGGCCGGAAAACGCTGAAAAAGCTCATGATCGACCGCAAGATTCCTCTGGACAGGCGCAGCCTGCTCCCTGTGGCAGCGGATGCGCATGGAATTCTCGGCGTCTACGGGATCGGCGTCAATCTTGATCGAGCAGCCGCCCCTGGCGACCGCGCGGTCATCATCAGAATAGAAGAATTAGAGAAAGAGGATTCGCTGTATGATTAACAAATCTGATATGCTTCAGGACATTGAACGCGTTCTTGTTTCCGAGGAGGAGATCCACGCGCGGATCAAGGAGGTCGGTGCGCAGATCGCGGAGGATTACCGCGGCAAGTGCCCGATCCTTGTCGGCGTGCTCAAGGGCGTCGTCCCGTTCTTTGCGGAAATGGCCAATGCCATCAGCATTCCTGTGCAGGAGGACTTCATGTGCATCACCTCCTTTGAGGGCGGTACGGAATCCACCGGCAAGCTGACGTTCCGCAAGGATATCGATCACGATATCGAAGGGCGTCATGTTCTGATCCTTGAGGATATCATCGACTCCGGCAGCACGCTCAAGATGATCTGCGAAATGTTCCGTGAGCGCAAGCCCGCGTCCATCAGGATCTGCACGCTGCTCGACAAGCCCACGGGCCGCAAGGTCGATCTGAAGCCGGATTACACCTGCTTCACCGTTCCGCCCGCGTTTGTCGTCGGCTTCGGTCTGGATTACGAGGATTATTACCGGAACCTTCCGTTAGTCGGCGTTCTGAAGCCCTCCGTCTATCAGGATCAGTCAGCTGATCTTTCTATCTATTCTTTCAACAGGAGATACTCCGTGACTCAACCGCCCACAACCGTCCCGACGATAATTCTGATCGCGATTCTGGCGCTGGTTCTTGTGGTGATCTCTTCGTCCCTGCTCACGCAGAACAGCAGCAGGCTTGCCTATTCCGACGTGCTCGACCTGTTCGAAAATGAACGGGTCGAGTCGTTCGTTTTACAGGGCGACACGCTGACCATGACGCTGTATGCCAGCGATACGGCGCAGGCAGGCACGGCAGCCGCCAGGATCGGCGACATTGAGACATTCCACAAGGACCTCGACGAGACCATTGCCGCGCAGAGCGCGTCTGGCATTCTCAAGTCCTACAACTATCTTCCCGCCGTCAACTCCATCTGGCGGTCTGTCCTGCCTTATCTCGTCGTCGGCGTCGCGTTGCTGTTCGTCTGGTTCATCCTGATGAACCGCTCCGGCGGCAGCCCGAACGCCATGTCGCAGTTTACGCGCGCAAACGCCCGCTTCGGCGTTCCGAACGGCGAAGCCGTTACCTTCAAGGACGTTGCAGGCGCGGATGAGGAGAAGGAAGAGCTTTCCGAAATCGTAGAATTCCTGCGCGACCCGGATAAATTCAGACAGCTTGGCGCGAAGATCCCCAAGGGCGTTCTGCTGGTCGGCCCTCCGGGCACCGGCAAGACGCTGCTGGCAAGAGCTGTCGCCGGTGAGGCAAACGTCGCGTTTTTGTCCATTTCCGGCTCCGATTTTGTCGAGCTTTATGTCGGCGTCGGTGCAAGCCGTGTGCGCGACCTGTTCGATCAGGCCAAGCGTGTTGCGCCCGCTATTGTATTCATTGACGAGATCGACGCGGTGGGCCGTCAGCGCGGCGCAGGTCTTGGCGGCGGTCACGACGAGCGCGAGCAGACGCTCAACCAGCTGCTCGTTGAAATGGACGGCTTCTCTGCAAACGAGGGCGTGATCGTCATCGCTGCGACCAACCGCAAGGATATTCTCGACCCCGCCCTGCTTCGTCCCGGACGGTTCGACCGGCAGATCTATGTCGGCGCGCCGGACTGGCGTGGAAGAGCGGAGATATTGCAGGTCCACGCACGCAAAAAGCCGCTGGCAGACAATGTCGATCTGCCCGCCATCGCAAAGGCGACCGCCGGCTTTACCGGCGCCGATCTTGCGAATCTGCTGAACGAGGGTGCACTGCTTGCTGCGCGGAACGGCAAAGCCGCCATCACGCAGCAGGATCTGGAAGCTGCCATGATCAAGGTTATTGCAGGTCCGGAGAAAAAGAGCCGCGTCGTCAGCCACTCCGAAAAAATGCTCACTGCCGTCCATGAGGCCGGACACGCCGTGTGTATGTATTGTCTGGACTCGCAGGATCCCGTGCACCTGATCACCATCATCCCCCGCGCACAGGCGGGCGGTATGACCATCAGCCTGCCGCAGGATGACAAATCCTACGCTTCGCGCAATGAAATGTTCGAGACGGTCGTCTCCTTCCTTGGCGGACGTGTTGCGGAAGCGTTGAAGCTGTGCGATATCTCTACCGGCGCTTCGAACGATCTCCAGCGCGCAACAAAGCTTGCGCGGGATATGGTCGCGACCTACGGAATGTCGGACGCGATTGGCCCTGTCTCCTATTCGTCGAGTCAGGAGGTCTTCATTGGCCGGGATTACGAAAAAACGAAGCCCTATTCCGAAGCAACGGCAGGCGAGATCGACGTGCAGGTGCAGTCGATCATGCGCGAGGCATACAAGCGCTGCGAGGAGATCCTGACCGCGCATTCGGAACGGCTGGATAAGATCGCGGGCTTCCTGATGGAAAACGAAAATATGAACCGCGCTCAATTTGAAGCGGTCATGCAGGATGAAGCATTGGATGCTCCCAAATCGTAAGGAACCAGCTTGCGCGCCGCAGAGACTGCGGCGCGCAAATCATTTGGAGGACATATGTATTACCGCTCCCTGAACGCGTATCTGCGCGAGACATTCGGCTGCAAGGTCTATAAGCTGGCGCTTTCCGCCGGATGCACCTGTCCGAACCGCGACGGGACGCTCGACGCACGCGGCTGCATCTTTTGCAGCGGAAGCGGTGAATTCGCCGCCTCCGCCGCGCTCCCGGTTTCTGAACAGCTTGCCCAGGCCAAACGCCTTGTCGCGGCAAAGGCCGGGCCGGATGCCCGATATATCGCCTATTTTCAGGATTACAGCAATACCTATGCGCCCGCCGATCAATTAAGGCCGCTGTTTCTGGCCGCAATCGACCGGGATGAGATCTGCGCGCTGTCTATCGCGACCAGACCGGACTGCCTGCCGCCGGAGATCCTCGCGCTGCTCGCGGAGCTGCGGGAAAGGAAGCCTGTCTGGGTCGAGCTTGGCTTACAGACGATCCACGCATCCACTGCGCGGTATATCCGGCGCGGCTATCCCCTTTCCGTGTTTGACAATGCCGTCCGGCAGCTCAAGGCGCTGGATATCCATGTGGTCGCGCATATGATCCTTGGACTTCCCGGCGAAACACCGGAGATGATGGTGCAGACCGCACGCTACATCGGTCAGAGCGGTGCGGACGGTATCAAGCTCCATCTGCTGCACGTTTTGTCCGGGACAGACCTTGCTGAGGACTACGCCGCCGGAAACTTCGAAACCATGACGCTGGATGCGTATCTGTCCGTACTGGAAGACTGTCTACGCGTGCTGCCGCGCGAGCTGGTCATTCACCGTATGACCGGAGACGGCGCGAAGCGCAGCCTGATCGCTCCCATGTGGAGCGCGGATAAAAAGCGGGTCCTGAATGCGCTCAACCGCCGGTTCCTGTCCGACGATCTGGAACAGGGTTCGGCGCTGCTGCTCTGAACGTTTCTTCGATTCTGAATATTTTTCGAAAATGTCGAACAGAAAAATGATTGACAATCGTGAAAAAGCGTGTTATTCTGATTCAAGAGTAACGAATGCGGGCGAAAAAGCCCGCATTCACGTCGTTTTCGATATTCTTGTTCCAGAATATCGAACTTCGGCGAACTTAGTTCGACTATATCGGAGGAAAGAGAACATGAAAAAAGAAAACCTGTTCGTCATTCTGACCGGTGTTGTCATCGGCATCGCAGCACTCGTGCTGACGGCGCTCGGCAACCCGGCCAACATGGGCTTCTGCATCGCGTGCTTTGAGCGCGACATCGCAGGCGCTGTGGGTCTGCATTCTGCTGCCAAGGTCCAGTATGTCCGCCCGGAGATCATCGGCCTTGTGCTCGGCAGCTTCCTGATGGCGCTGGCCTCTAAGGAATGGAAAGCCAGAGCCGGTTCGTCTCCCGCGCTCCGCTTTGTGCTCGGCGCATTCGTCATGATCGGCGCGCTGGCCTTCCTAGGCTGCCCGCTGCGCATGGTGCTGCGTCTGGCTGGCGGCGATCTGAACGCCGTTGTCGGTCTGGCCGGCTTCGCCTCCGGTATCTTCCTCGGCACGATCTTCATCCGCAAGGGCTTCACGCTTCAGCGGAACTACGCCACCAAGACGCTCGACGGCACGGTGCTGCCCGCTGTCATGGTCGGCCTGCTGATCCTGTTCCTGGCTGTTCCCACGCTGTTCAAGCTCTCTGAGGAGGGCCCCGGCTCCAAGCACGCCCCGTTCCTGATCGCGCTGCTGATCGCGCTGGTTGTTGGCGCGCTGGCACAGAAATCCCGTATCTGCATGGTCGGCGGTCTGCGCGACACGATGATGTTCAAGGATCTGCACCTGCTGTGGGGCTTCATCACCATTTTCGTCACAGTCCTCATCGGCAATCTCTGCCTGCATAAATTCAATCTCGGCTTCGCCGGACAGCCGGTTGCACATTCCGACCATGTGTGGAACTTCCTCGGTATGCTGCTCGCGGGCTGGGGCTCGGTGCTGCTGGGCGGCTGCCCGCTGCGTCAGCTCATTCTGGCCGGCAGCGGCAACGCGGATTCTGCCGTTACGGTGTTCGGCATGATCGTCGGCGCTGCGTTCGCACATAACTTCGGCCTTGCCGGAAACGCGGCCTCCGAAAGCTCTGCGGGCGGCGTTTCCACCAATGGCCGCGTCGCAGTGGTGCTCGGTATCGTGATCGTGCTGGTGATCTCCATCGTAAACAGCATGAAGAAGCAGGGGGCACAGAAAAATGGTTGATGCAAGAGGCTATCTCTGCCCCATGCCCGTCGTGATGGTGCAGAACGCGATCAAGAAGGACAATCCCGCTGCATTGGAAGTTCTCGTCGACAACGAAACTGCCGTTGAAAACATCAAGCGCTTTGCCGCGCACAGCGGCTATCAGGCGGCTGCCCGTGAAGACGGCGCCGATTATCACCTGACGCTCACGAAGAAATAAGCAATACGCAAAACAAAAAGCCGTGAAATTCCGATGGGACATTCGGAGTTTCACGACTTTTCTGATTTTTGTAGTACATCAGCCGACGCTGCAGCGGATGGCAAGCCTTGACTGGCCGCCGACGGTACAGGTGAAGAGTGTCAACGGCCAGCCGCCGCTGGTCATATCGGATATGGCGTAGGGAGAAAGCGTTTCAAGGGAATCGACCTTGTAGCGGAACACAGTCCCGTCCATGTCTGTAAACGTGACCGCATCGCCCGGCTGGAGCTGCGGGAGGGACGCGAAATGGCTGCGGTAATTGTGCCCCGCAATGACGAGATTTTCAAGATACGCGGAGCCGGAGTAGCGGCAGGGCGCGATCTGCAGGCCGGGATAGCTCCATGTGCTGATGATGGGGAGCGACAGGCCGAGCGCGGGGATATCCAGAACGCCGATGTAGCGCTGGCCGTCGATCTCGCGTTCCGGCATGGGCAGCTCCGGATTCAGCACATAATCCGGGACAAATGCCTCCTCTTTCCCCTCTCCAGTGGGAGACTGGGAAAGACTTTCCTGCCGGGGCAGGCCGGGTGTCAGGCGTTCAAGGACAAGCTCGGCAGCGTCGCCTGCGGCTGCATCGCGGCGGAGGTTATAGGCCGTGAGCAGCAGCGCGGCGAGAAGGAGCAGCAGCCCCAGAATCGTGCAAAGCGTTCCGCGTTTAATCATGGTCATTTTTCCTTTTCAAGAGCGTGCCCAAAATCAGAAGCAGCAGGCCTGCCGCGGCAAGCACCGGGACCGGCCACCAGAGAAGCCCCGTCTGCGGAAGCTTCTGATGCTCAGGTGTATTGGTCAGAATGAACGTATCGCCGGTTTCCCGGATGCTTGAAATGTAGCCGGGAACGGCGTTTTCCTGTATTGCCCAGACGATCTCCGTGCCGTCCGGGTTGTACCGGGGAAGGCCGCTCCATGTGTACTGCCAGCTGTCCGTGCGGCTGATAGTCCTTGTGTCGCAGACCGTGCCGTCCTTCAGGAGCGTGACCGTGATCGTATCGGGGCGTTTCTGTTCATAGCCCGCGTCGTCCCAGCGCTTGATCACGGTGCGCGTTGTGCTGTCTTCGTCCGGGCTTTGCGGGTTGTAATGTTGGTGTCCGCCGCAACTTTTTCAGCCGTGGCAAGCTCATAAGGTGCTCGCGCACTGTCGCCGGTGTACATCGGGAGCAGATCAGTCTTAACGGTCGGATTGCCGTTTTCGTCGCACTGCATATCGCTGACCTTAAGATCCGCACTGCGGGAAAGGACGAACTTTGCGCCGGTCAGCGGAGTCTTGGTCGTGCCGTCGATTTTGGAAATGATCATGGCAAACGTCCATGCGTGGACAGAGCTCTCAGGCGTTTTGCCGATGCCCTCGCCGTTGGGGTTGTTGCTGTACTCAAGATAAGCGGTGTTGGTGTTCTTACCTTCGCCGATGATATAGAAGTCGGCCTTGTCATTCAGAACAGCGGTATAGTTGACGCACAGGTCATTGCCTGCCTCGATCACGCCGTCGGCGATAGCCTGCTTGATATCGATAGAAAGCTCGAAATGATCGGCTTCCTTGCCGTCGACCATGATCTTGCTGGTAACAAGCGAGCAGTATTTGCTGTCGAGCTTGTTGTTCGGATCATTCTTGATCTCAATGGAGAAATCCTCCTCGGATTTGAAGTGTGGAACAGCAGGGCTTTCAGTGTCTGTAACCGTTCTGAAATTTCTTTGAAATCAATTCGAGATCGGCTGTTCATAATCCGGATAATAAGTTGACATAAAATCATTAAGAATTCTTAAAAATTTGATTTTTTCCGGAAAAAGCGGACATTTCCCGAAAACCACCTATTGCGTTCTGAAAACCATTATGCTACGATGTTCTTAGAAGATGGGCAGGAACCGCGCGCCGCGCAGCCCCTGCAAACCGGTGCGCGTGTGGGGGTTCCACACGTGTACCATGCGCTCCCGGCAAGTAAGCGCCTGCCGGGGATGAAATTAAGGAGGAATTGCTTATGAAAAAACGTTTTGTGGCGCTTCTGCTGTGCCTTGTCATGGTAGTTGGCCTGATTCCGGCGGCGATGGCCGCCGGTCCAGAAGGTGACCGGAATTACATCACATTCAAAGCGAACGATGGAAGCTACGGAAGTTCCAGTGAAAGACTGCAGCAACTCACAGAGAGTGACGTTGCAATTGGCTGGGTCACGCTCCGTGCGAATGACTTTAACAGAGATGGCTACACCTTCCTCGGCTGGAGCACCGAACCCAACGGCCAGAAGATCTATAACGACGGCCAGACTGTTTCCGTAACCGAACTGTTCGGCGGACGCACCTACGCTGTTCTGTACGCTGTCTGGCAAAAGGACGGTGTGACGCCGCCCGTCGGCCCGTACACGGTGACCTACCGGCAGCTTACGGAGGTTTCTCTGACGGATCCCGACGTCGTTGACGCGAATGTCGGCGCCATGTACACGGTCAAGAACTTCCCACAGACATGGACTGTTCCCACAGGCAAGGTATTTGCGGGCTGGACGACGAACGGCAGCAACTTCTATGCGCCCAACGAGAACATTGTCCTCTCCCAGAACACGATTCTGTATCCGGTCTACCGCGATACCGTGTCGACCTGTGAGATCACCTACAACGATGCGCGCGACCAGCAGGAATGGAAGGTCACGGTCAACGCAGGCGATTTTGTCTACATTGACCTGAACGGCGGCACCGAGGCCTATCTCGACAATGTCAAGATCACCGCTTCCGGCAGCTACACAGTCACGCGTTCCTGCACGCTGACGTTCGCCTACAAGGGCACGCAGAAGTCTATCGGCTGGGAGTATGATGCAGCCCGGACCCGCTTCACAGCCAGATGGGCGGTTTCTAACGTCAAGGTCACCTATTATGACTATGATTATGCGCGCGTCATGGAAGAGACGCTTGCCTATGGCGGCACTGTGACCGTCGACCCGAACGGTGGCGCAGCCTATCTGGATTCCACATACGTGAACAGACAGACAGTGCTGAACGTGACAAAGAACGCGACGCTCTATGACGCGACCCGCACCGGCTACAAGTTCTACGGTTGGGATAAAACCTATGACCGCAACGGCCAGCCCGTCTTTACCGCCATGTGGACGAAGAACGGTCAGGCGGACACGTATGACATCTTCTACTATGACTTTGATGATGCCAAGAGCGAATATGCCCGCTTCTACGCGAATACGCCCATCGTCATCGATCCGAACGGCGGCACGGCCCGGCTGGATACCATGTCTTTTACAACGAAGCAGTCGTTCCGGATCAACCGGGATTACACGCTCTCCGACGCGGCCCGCACCGGCTATAAGTTCTACGGCTGGGATCTGACAAAGTCCGGTGATACCTACACCTTTACCGCCATGTGGACAAAGAAGGGCGCGTCCGAAACGTATGATGTTTTCTATTATGACTATGACAAAGCCAAGAGTGAGTACGCCCGCTTCTACGTTGATACGCCCATCGTGATCGACCCGAACGGCGGTTCTGCCCGTCTGAACAATATGCCATTCACAAGCAAGCAGTCGTTCAAGATCAATAAGGATTACACACTCTCGGATGCAGCCCGCACCGGCTACACCTTCTATGGTTGGGATCTGACGAAGTCCGGCAATACCTACACCTTCACTGCCATGTGGACGAAGGCCACGAGCACCGTTCCGTACATGCTCAACGGCGAAGATCACTACGCCTATATCAAGGGTTATCCCAACGGCTCCTTCAAGCCCAACGCGACCATCACCCGCGCCGAGGCGTCCTCCATCTTCTACCGCCTCCTGACGGATTCGACCCGCAGAACCTATTCCACCAGCTATAATACCTTCAAGGATGTTCCGGCCAAGGCGTGGTACAACACTGCCGTGTCCACCATGGCAAAGCTCGGCATCGTCAACGGCGGCTCTGACGGCTGCTTCCGCCCGAACGACCCCATCACCCGTGCGGAGATCGCCGCGATGATCGCCCGCTGCGATGGCAATTCCTATGGGAACGCCTACACGAACTTCTCCGATGTCAAGGGTCACTGGGCAGCGAGCTATATCGCCAGAGCCTATGAGCTTGGCTGGATCAACGGCTACGGCACGACCTACGCGCCCGACAAGTACATCTCCCGCGCCGAAACAGTCGCCATCCTAAACCGCGTTCTGAACCGCGCGCCGCAGACCACCTCGGATCTGCTCAGCGGTCTGAACACCTTCAATGACGTCAGCGTCACGTCCTGGTACTATCTCGATGTCGAGGAGGCTGCCAACAGCCACACCTACACCAGAAAGACCAACGACTATGAGTATTGGGATAAGCTCATCTCCGACCCAAGCTGGCTGTAAGACCTAAATTCCACAAGAGGGGCGGCGAAAGCCGCCCCTCTGCTTTTTCGCTTCATCACCCAAGCGTTAAAACACCGTCACGATCTTCGCGTTCTCCCGGCTTCCGTACCGCCACACATCCAGCCGTCCTTCCGTCTTCGTGAAGCGTAGCGGCTGCGGAGGCACTGTGTCCAGCCGGTGCAGGACGGTCAGCTTCAGCTTGAGCGTCTCCGGGTGAATGGCCTTGATGTACACGCATACCGGCTGGCCGGGTTCCAGTGTATCGTCCCGTTCTGCCAGCCCGCACAGATTCGGTGTCAGCGCAATAAACACGCCATAATCCGTTTTTCCACAGGCGATCCCCGTCACGGTCTGCCCCGCACGGAACCGCGCCGCGTTTTCCTGCCACGTTCCGAGCAGTTCCCGGAGCGTCAGCCCCACGCGCCGCCGCGCCGGATCAAGCGACTGGATCAAAACGGGCAGCTGCTGCCCGACCCGCAGCAGCTCACGTGGATGCGTCAGCCGCGATACGCAGAGATTCCGCAATCCGAGCAGCCCGACCGCGCCGCAGCCAATATCACAAAACGCGCCGAACGGCGCAAGCCCTGTGACCACGGCAGGCAGAATGTCCCCGGGCCGCTTTTCGCGGAAGATCTGTTCCAGCGCTGCCTCCTGTGCGCTGCGCCGGGACAGAAGCGCCGTCCCATCCGGTGCGAAGCCCATGACAGTAAAACATACGGGCCTTCCCACGCGCGACAGGATCGCGATATCCCGCGTTTCGCCGCCAAGAATGCCGCGCGCGGCCTCTGCACGCGGCATAACCCCTGCGCAGCAGCCGAGTGCGATATGCAGGTCATGCCGCTCGTCGCATTTGATCGCGGGCGCCTGCAAAATTTTCCGCTGCTGCATCGCCAGCAGCAATTCCTCTTTGGTATACCCCTCCGGCTGCGGGTGCAGCCCCTCCGGAAGAAACTGATGCATAAGATCCCCCCAATTCCTGCTCCAATATATGCAGGCATGGGAAGGAAGGAGATAGAACCATGGACGTACAGGTCGGCGATATCCTCGTCATGAAGAAGGAGCACCCCTGCGGCACAAAGCAGTGGCTCGTACTGCGCAGCGGTATGGACTTCCGCCTGCGCTGCACCGGTTGCGGGCATGAGCTGATGCTGCCGCGCAGCAAGGCGGAAAAAAACATCCGCCAGATTCTGCGCGACGGGAAGCAGATCTGACATTACAAGGAAAACATGACGAACGATAGGCCGCAATTCCGCTTGGAATTGCGACCTCTTTTTTTGCTTCTGCGGCGTATGCTTTTGGAACACGGACAAACAGGGGGGGAATGCGGATGACAGTCTATGCAGACGAGGCTTTTTTGCTCAATGGTGCGGTGGATTATCTGCTGCTCATCTGCGCGGCGAAGCTTGGCGGCGGCCGGATCGCACGATTACGCCTGCTGGCAGCGGCTCTGTTCGGCGGATTGTACGCGGCAGCGGCGCTGTTCGCCCCGCTGGGCGTTTTGCAGGGACTTCCGATGAAGCTGGTGAGTCTTGTTATCATGCTGCTGATCGCCTTCGGCGCAGGCCGGCAGACGCTCCGCACGGGCCTTCTGTTTCTGGCGGCAGTCTGCGCGTTTGCAGGTGCTGCGGTCTTAGCCGCGCAGCTGTTCGGGACAGGCGTTTTGGTTCTGCCGGGCGGCACGTTCTACGCGGTGAGTGTTCTGGGCCTCCTGCTGCTGGCAGGGCTTCTGTATATGCTCTGCTATACCATCTTTTCCTGCACGGCCCAGCATGGCGGTGAGATCCGGACCATGACGCTTCTGTATGGAGGAAATCGGGTCCCTGTCCGCGCGCTGCACGACACCGGCTGCACGCTCCGCGACCCCATGACCGGCGAACGCGTGCTCGTCGCGGAGGCGGACGCGCTGCGGGCGCTTCTGCCGGATGCGTCCATCACACCCGCCGCGCTTGCAGACCCGGCGGAGCTGCTGCTGCGCCTGAAAACACGCGCCCCCGCGCTTCCGGCGCGGCTTTTAAGTTACAAATGCGTCGGTACGCAGATGGGGCTTCTGCTGTGTCTGCGCTGCGAGATAGAGGTCAAGCCGGGTGTTCGGAAGCGCTGCCTTGCAGCCTTTTCCCCAACGCCCGTTTCAGACGGAGGAAATTATGATGCGCTGATAGGAGGAACGATTGGATGAAATTAGAGGCTATTTTACAGAAGCTCGGCCTTTTGCAGCCGGGGAAGATCATGTACATCGGCGGCAGCGACGTGCTGCCCGCACCGCTGAAGCCGGAGCAGGAGCGGCAGGCCGTCGCCGCGCTGGAACAGGGCGACGAGGCAGCCAAGCAGCTGCTCATCGAGCATAATCTTCGCCTTGTCGTGTATATCGCGCGCCGGTTCGAAAACACCGGTGTCAATCTGGAGGACCTGATCTCCATCGGAACCATTGGTCTGATCAAGGCCGTCAATACCTTCCGGCCCGACCGGAACATCAAGCTTGCGACGTATTCGTCGCGCTGCATCGAAAACGAGATTCTGATGCACATCCGCAAAATCGCCAACCAGAAGACGGAGGTTTCGCTCGACGAGCCGATCAATACCGACTGGGACGGCAACGAGCTGCTGCTGTCCGATGTGCTCGGCACAGACGGCGATATCGTTATGCGGCCGCTGGAGGACGACGTCGACCACCAGCTTCTTCGTCAGGCGCTCGGACGCCTCCCGGAACGGGAAAAGCAGATCGTCTCCATGCGCTTCGGCCTCGGCGGGCGGCAGGAGAAGACGCAGAAGGAGGTCGCGGATATCATGGGCATTTCGCAGTCGTATATTTCCAGGCTCGAAAAGCGCATCATGTTGCGCCTGCGCCGCGAGATCTCACGGCAGATCTACAGCTGAGAGGGACTTGCAAAACAGATTCAAATGTGATATAAATTTATCGATACAATATATCGATATCAGCAAAGGAAGCGGTTTCATGGAGAAAGAAATATCCCGCGCAACGCTTAAGCGCCTGCCGACCTATCTGGCCTATCTGAAAGCCATGCCGGACAGCAGCGGCGTCAATATCTCCGCCACGGCGCTTGCGGCGGGGCTTCATATGGGCGAGGTGCAGGTGCGCAAGGATCTTGCGCTCGTTTCCTCCGGCGGCCGCCCGAAGATCGGCTATAATCGTGCCGCGCTGATCGCCGATATCGAGCAGTTTTTGGGCTACGGCAACACAAACGATGCCGTTCTAATCGGCGCGGGCAAGCTTGGCCGCGCGCTGCTGGGGTATTCCGGCTTTGCGGAGTACGGCCTCAATATCGTCGCGGCGTTTGATGAAAATGACGCTATCATCGGCACCTCCAAGAGCGGCAAGCCCATCATGCACCTGTCGCGCCTCGGCGAGGTCTGCCGCCGCGACCAGATCAAGATCGGCATCATCACCGTCCCGGCAGAGCAGGCCCAGAGCGTCTGCGATCTGCTCATCAGCAACGGGATCCTCGCCATCTGGAATTTCGCCCCCAAGCACCTGAACGTGCCAGACCACATCCTCGTCCAGAACGAAAACATGGCTGCTTCCCTCGCGCTTCTCTGCAAACACCTCAACGAGCAGATGAAAGCAGAAGAATAACGGGATTCCGGAAGTTTTTTCTTGAATTTCCGCGCGCCATGCTGTATAATAAACAGCAACGCCGGTGTGTTGGAATGGTAGACGAGGCGGACTCAAAATCCGTTGGGGTAACACTCGTGTGGGTTCGAGTCCCACCACCGGCACCACTCAGAAATGACCTTTGTATGTCAGATGACCGCGCAAGCGCGTTCATCTCGACAGCAAAGGTCTTTCTTCGTTCAAACCCGCAATCGCTTCGCTGGATTGCGGGTTTGTATTCCAAATTTGGCAGTTGATCCATAGTATTCACATGGCACACCGTCGCCGCGAACTGTGCAGGTTCGCGGCGATTTTTATGCTGGAAAACAGTCAATAATCGCGTTTGCAGAGGACACCTTGGAACTGTAATCCAGATGCGTGTAGATATTTGAGGTTGTGGAAATGTCGCTATGCCCCAGCCATTCCTGAATGTCTTTCAAGCTGACACCGTTTGCATAGAGTACTTCCGGTTCATGAGCGGCAGTGAGGACGTAGAGCGGAAAAACATCCCGGAGCCGGAATTTGTCCCCTCCGTCACATATTTTACCCACGACACCGGCATCATGTCTGCCTCAGTAGCCCGAGATTTCCACTACCTTCTGCTCATGCCGGAGCCGGAGCGCTATTTCACTGTCTCACTGGCCGCTCAGCAGCTGGGGATCAGTCAGCAGGAGGCTGAGCAGATCCTTTCGGAATTCTACACCCGGCGGCTGCGACAGGGTAGAATAAACATTCCGGTTTCCCGGCACAGGGCACACAGCCACACCGTCCGGAAACGCACCGGAGGATATAAAACGCCGCCTGTCGGAGCAATTCCGACAGGCGGCGATCCCTTTCTGGATACAGAGCTGCCTCAGATGATTTTGGAGCATCATGCTGATGCAGCCCCTTTTATGTAGGAAGCTGGTTATTATTCGTTTCATGTTTTGGAACGCCTACGTCGGAGGCGGCTTCCATCTTGAACTTGTCCATGGCTTCACGGGCTTCCGGGATGTTGATGTTGGAAGAGTTACGGTTCGTCATAGTTCTGCATCTCCTTACTTGTTTTGGGGAAATCCGTTTTGATTTCCTACAACCGTAGTTTGACCCGATGCAGGCTTGTTATGAATGGGAATTCGCGGGTCGGCTTCCATGAAATTTTTTGATGCGCATTTGTTCCGCGAATAAAAAGAGATACGGACAGAAGAATCATACTTGCGTCCGGCGCATGGCTATGCTATACTGTTGGTGTACACACCAAAAAGTGAAGGATGTGATCCGGATCAGCATTACAAGCGCAAGCCTGCCCGCGAAAAAACGAATTCTGACCGTCTGCGTCAGGCTCTTTCTGGAAAAAGGCTACCGGCGGACGACATTGGCAGAGATCATCGAAAAGGCCGAGGTTTCCTACAGCACGTTCCAGAACATTTTCCGCGCCAAGGACGGCGTGCTGACGGAGCTGGTGGAGTTCATGTTCTCCAATCAGTTCGCCATGGCGCGCAGCATGACGGGCGCGCAGCTGCCGCCGGTGTATACCTACGCCGTAGAAACGGCCATTCAGATGACGCTGACGGAGCTGAACGAAAATCTGCGCGAGATCTACATCGAAGCCTACACGCAGAAGGAGGCTTCGGACTACATCTTCCGCGAAACGGCGAAGGAGCTGCAGCAGATCTTCGGCCCGTATCTGCCGGGGCGGACGGCACGGGATTTTTACGACATGGAGATCGGCTCGGCCAGCATCATGCGCGGCTACATGGCGCACCCGTGCGACGCGGAGCTGACGCTGGAAAAGAAGCTGCGGCTGTTTTTCTGCATGAGCCTGCGGGCCTATCGCGTCCCGGAGGACGAGCTGGAGCAGGTCATCCGCTTCGTCGAGGGACTGGACATCCGCGCCATCGCGGAACGGGTCATGCACGCGCTGTTCGAGGCGCTGGCCATGCGATTTGAATTTTCCCTGCAGGGAATCACGGAAACGGAGGAACACAAATGAAAAAACGATTGTTCAGAAATCTTCTTATGCTCGGTCTGCTGCTGATCGCGCTGACGGTGATGGTGTCGGCGGCATACACTGGCGAAGAAGGCCGCTTGTCCTTGAACGTAAATGGCCGAGACCTTCGGTTCATCATAGATGCCCGCTATGACTGCGAAAATGACCATGGCCCCACCTTTTTATTTTCCAACCGCAAAAACGATAAACTGATCAACGTCCAAGCCCGGAAACCCGACAAGACGACGGTGGTTCCGATTGCAGAATGGCGACCGGGAGACACCATTCTCGCAAGCATCGAAATTTCAAATTTCAACTGCGCTAACCCGGACGACAAAGCCTGCGGAACAATGAACAAAACCATCAAAACAACGCTTGAATTCTCAGCGAATGATTTCTGTCATCGGATGCGCAACTCGTCTGATGCTCTTACGTTCAATATGGAACACATTCGCGGGGATGACGTTAACGACTGCATTTATTTCAAATTTTATTGTTACCTTGACGCCCTATACCAGCTCGAACATCACACAGCGGGCGACCCGACCTGCAAAGAGGACGGGTATAATACGGATTGGTATCGCTGCCCGCTTTGCGGCAAGAGCTTTTCGGACATGTACGGAAAAAACGAAATCACCGTTGAGCAAAAGCTGGGGCACGACTTCGATAAGAACGGCGTCTGCCAGCGCTGCGGCGATCATGCCGAAGCGTATATTAGTTCTATCACTACGGGAAAAACCTATTACGACACCGTTGCGAACGCGATAAGCAATGCTACCGCTCCTGCTGAATCGGTTCATGTCGTCTCTTATAAGCGCAGCGACCCCATCACCATCAATAAAATTGTCGATCTCACCGTTGCGAAGGACGTCACCGTTCCCGAGATCCGGATGGAATCTTTCTCGAGTGGGAACACAGGTGATTCTGTAAATATCAATAACTATGGAACCGTGAATCTGTTTTCTTCGGTCACAACGGTTCCAAGCCGATATCCGGGTGTCAGCTACACGAATTACAACGTCACCGAACGGATCACGGCAGCAAGTACAATTGCTGTGCAGGTCATGCAAATCTCGAATAAGGGCAGCGGAACCATCGGCGAAATCAACATCCCACAGACTGACAACCCAACACCGAAGGTTCAGGTTACGAACAACGGCGGGAAAATTGAGCGCCTGACCGGTTCCCCCAAAAATGTCGAACTGCGCAGCGGCACGGGAAGGTATGGGACGATCACAAACGCAGCCGAGGGCGGCTCGGTGGATTCGCTTCTGAATAAAGGCTGCTATTTCTATTTCCGACGTGATCGTCTCCAGCGCGCCGTTCACGGTGAAGGTCAAGCAGGGCGCCACGGAACTGGAACCGTCCAATGGCAGCTATACGGTAGACAACGTGACCGTAGACAGCACCGTTGCGCTCAGCGCCGTTTTCACGTCCAACGAGAACGGTCTGACGGCGGACGAATCCAAGATCACCAGCCGCTGGTACTATAAGAACGAGAGCAAAACTGCCGCTGACGGCAAGGCCCTCACGTTGAACAACATCCAG
>ENA-UEPJ01002142-UEPJ01002142.1-human-gut-metagenome-genome-assembly--contig:-NODE-2142-length-21212-cov-36.115780_pt1 | contig 21212 bp, 30 predicted proteins | sample MGYA00242890_ERZ507896 | MGnify/ENA primary metagenome ERZ507896 (study PRJEB26167, sample SAMN06115508) | human gut metagenome | host: Homo sapiens | place: China:Qinghai | collected 2015-08-20... | reverse complement strand
CCATTTTTTTCTCTATTTTTCTTTGCAGCGCGCTCGTAAATTTGTTTTCTTGTTATTCCATAATTTTCTTTCAGAATTTCACTTACTGTCGCGCCAGAGGAATCAAGTTGTTTTGCTATCTCTTTGCAGCATAAACCTCGCTGCCATAACTGAAAAACTTTTTCTCGGTCTACTTTTAATCCATTACCCCCACCAAAAGTCATATTATATCCTTTTCCATTTTTAATAAAACTGTCGTACTTTTGAATATAATACTTTTCTCTTTCTCCAAGTTCTTCATTTTGACATTCTTCAAGGACTTCAAATGAAAAATTTTGTTCGCCATATTTCCTTATAGCATTTTGAAGAGCATAATAATGCGACTTAGTTGCCATAGAATAAAAAATATGTTCATACCAACGCCGCTCAGGAGTTCTTGCTGTCTCTCCAATATAAATTTTCCCATTTATTTTATTTTCGATTTTATAAATGTATCCCATTATAATAGCATCTCAATATCATCTACCCACTCATCAATAATGCCTTTATCAATGAGTTCTTCTCCTCTGATATACCAATCAGCATTCAGTTTTACTTTGATTTCCTCTTGAGGAATTTTTGTATGGGAGACATAAAATTTTTCCAGCTTTTCAATCTGTCTGCGATAGTCAGCCATAGCATTTTGGACATTCGTATAATCTCCAGAAATATTACTGCAACTACCCTTGTGTAAAATAAAATAAGCACTCTTTAAGGCATACTTCTTGTGTGTTGACAAAAATAAAACTGAGGCAGCAGAAGCAACCATTCCCATAGCAAATCCATAAATAGGAGTTTTAGAAAGTTTAATTAAAGAAACCAAAGTTTCTTCGATATCTAAATCTCCACCAGGGCTAAAAATAAGAAGACGAATAGGCTTCCGCGCGGAAGGCTCAAGTCCTTTGTCTTCTCTATTCCATTTCAAAATATAATGAACCAAATTCAAAGAATAGGAATTTATTTCATCTGTAACCCAGAATAATCGTTCATTCAAATCATTATAGAACGACAGGAGATTGTCATCCGGCAAAGCATAATTTGCACTTTCCGGAATTTGAACAAGAGGAATCATCTCAAAATCTTCATTTTTCTTCATATAAGTTCTCCTTATGGGAAAATTTTCCTTTCCTCTAATAAGAGGTCGCGCGTGCAAAAACTCGAAAGACTTAGCACCAGATAAAAAATTCGGTATGACTTCCAACATCTACCCAAGTTTCACCATTTTCATCCGTCCATTCTCTTATATAGTAAGATTTATAATGATGATCAGTTAAAAAAACATGAATCATATGATAGGCTTCCCCGCGATTTTCTGGAAAACCAATTATTCGTCTTACGCCCGCATTATTTTGGAAATAAAGTGTCATAAAAACTCCTTTCTTTTATAAAAGAAAAGCGCCCAATCAAGGGCGCCGTTTCTATTACATCCAACTCCAAAGAAAATCGAAAAGATTATCAGAAGAAATGGAGGTATGAAAGGTTCCGTAATCATTACAGAATTTCTCAAGAGCTTCTGTATACGCCTTTCGGGCGTCTACGTAAGTCTTCTGTAACTCATCAATCTCCTGCGCGCGAACTTTGCGCTCGTCTGCACGCTTCTGTTCTGCCACTCTTTTCTCTTCTCGTTTTGCGATAATCTTCTTTTCAGCCTCTTCAAGGTCATCCATGCTATCGTAGAGCTTGTTTGTAATGTCGCTATAATATCTTGCCATAATAGTTCCTCTCCTATCATTCAAAATTTTCGACGTTCCTATCCGTCGAAAGGGATTTGTTCCCTGAAAATAAAATACTTCGGGTTCTTCAACCTACCGATAACTAACTTCAAGCATATTCAGTCAAGAGCGCCATGGGGCTGAGCATACACAGCGTCCCACGCATACTTCCCATAGCCACACTTCCGTGCGCGTAGTCTCTTCTGGATTGATTACCAGAACCTTTCAGTAACCATTCAGCAAGTTTTTCATCTTTTTACTAAATGATAGAATCAATTATCATTATCTTGTCTGAGTTTGCCTTTACCTACTCGGAGTTCTCATACACGTCTTATACACGAATTTCTTCGCTTCACAGCAAACCAACTTATGGTTATTTCCTAACCAATGCTCTGCCCACAGTCACCAGCTAAGGGAGATTAGGATTTAGCCCTCCTGTTCAGAGAGGCTTCTATTGCGTTGGCGACGCGCGTCCTACCTTTACTTGCGTTAGTCTCGATACCATCTCGTGGGATTGGGAGTTCATCCTCTATGGCGCGAAGTTCACACCGCGCGCACCGGTCAGTTTCCTTGGGCATCCCCTTTTTCGTTGTCTGCCGTCCTCTTTCCAAGATGTCTCGACATTCCTAGCCGCGGAATGTTTGTCATCGAGTTCTAAAGTATTTTATTTTCAAGGAACAAATAAACGGTTTGCTTTCGTTTTTATTTATTATACTCTCGGCAAATGACAAAGCCACATATCTTCGTTGTCAGCCCTGGCAATCAGCGATCGCCGCCCGTGCGCGGAAGCCGGTGGTAGTTGAACCGTAAAATCCATCCTCTACGAGAGTTTTGCCTAAGCAAATGGGTGCGCACGAACGAGTTGCACGTTGTCTCCAGATAATGAGTCTGGCGTCCTACTGTTAGACGACCTGCGCAATATTTAGGTCATTTACCCATATCTCCCACGACCAAGGATGCACTTTTGGCAGCATTTCCACCAATAATAATATTGGTTGGTACAAGTGAAGGGAGTCGAACCCTTAATCCCAGTGGGCATCTGAGCTTGAATCAGATGTGTATGCCATTTCCACCACACTTGCATATACGAGCCTTTTGTTTCACACAGGAGGTAAAAGGCTCCAAAGACCCAGCATGAGTTTTATAGGTAAGCCCACGCATCGAAACTGCTGAACGTCACGCCATGTCAGATTGCGCCTATCCTATTTATATTGCGCCATAGGGACTGCGCGAGGTGGTTTTGAGTTTCAGAACCACGAAACTGATTTGACTAACAAATTCCTTTTCTCCGATGGCGGTCCCGTAGGTTTATCTCGGCTCCTCCGAAGGTCGCGACTCCTTCGCCGTCGTTGTTTCATCAGACATTACTGCCTGAAGACTTGCCTGTCTCGAAATTTTGGATACTACATTGGCCACTGTAATACCGCTATTAGTCTCCCTCTGTGTTTATGCAGGCTTGGGACTGCTTACTAGCCACCCGAAGGCCGGATTCGAACCGGAAGCTCTACGTTGAGACGCAGTGTTCTAGCCAGTTGAACTACATCGGATGGTTTTCAAGTAAGCCACATTAGGACTTTCTGAGAGAGGAACTGGTAGAAAGGAAAAGACCAGTTCCTCTCTCATCTTGTATAAATATTATATCAAAATTTTAGAAGTTTTTCAAATTTCGTTTTCTTCTTTTTCTCGATTTTTATGTTTGATTTTGCGCGAATATGGTTTTCGAGAAGGAAAAACTTGACACTTTTTACGAAGCGCTGTCCACTTCTCAAGTTGTTCGGGAGACATTTTCTTTACTTCGGACTTCCACGTAGTTTCAGTTTCCATTTTCGTTTCCCTCACTTTCTGTAAATATTATATCAAAAAATCAGAAAAATTTCAAACATTTACGAGAAGAAATTTTCAATTGTCCGGCTATTACGGGTCGCCCAAAGGTGGACAAGCTATTGATTCCAAATAAAATGGTGCGCTTGGGGCAACTCGAATGCCCGACCCATTGCTTAAAAGGCAATTGCTACTACCAACTGAGCTACAAGCGCATATAGACCACCTTTATTCAGTCAACTAGCGCAACCTAGTAGTGGTATGAGACTTATTGGAGGCAAACTTCCTATAGGGCGGTGGAGCGAGTGAGGGCAATCGAAGCCCCATCTTCTGCTTGGAAGGCAGACATAATAGCCATTATACTACACCCGCATTTTAGACAGGTGGCGCGATATTATAAACGACCGTCGCGCCATCGGTCTCAGCATAACAACCGCTAGGGATGTATGTAGTGGAGAAGTAATGTGCCTGTTTTCTTATTATAAAAATAGATTTCAAAGAAGCTTTTCAATTCTGTCGAGAATCATTTTTCTACAATTCTCATCTGACAGCTTGTCTTCAATAAGTTCTACAATGTACTGTCCGATAATATCGGAATTATTATTAATATCCTTGATCGAAACGACCTGCATAAGCCTACAATCTTGTTCGGCAAATGTCCTCGTGAAAATAAAGTGAATAGAATCATCGAACTTCCAATAACTGAAATGACACCGGATGTCACGTTCTTTACAGAGTTTAAAAATCTTTTCCATAAAAGTCTCCTTTCAGTTTATATTAGGTAGTTTTCGACATCAATAGCTTTTCTATGGAGAAAAGATAATTTAGCTTTAACTCCCCTCTGTGGGATCGAACCACTCTTGCCCTCAATTGCTGTGCTAACCATTACACTAAAAGGGGATATAATTTAGTTGTTGAGACTAGTTTACCACTCAACTGTAGTCGCTTTTACGACCTTAGAACCACTCCTGGTGTGTTCCTTACCACACTACTCTAAAAACAAACCTAAAATAGCTAGCACTCCTAAGAATCATTGAGGTAAAGGTCTCTCACCTTTACGACTTACTCTGAATAATGTTCGCGACCACTATTCAACGACGCATTACATTTATGTGTCCCATTATAACGTCTAAGTAAGTTTTTCATTAAAGTTTTTCCTACAAGTTTTCTTTTTAGGCGACTAATATGGGATTCGAACCCATGTTTCTGAGGTAATTCCTCAGCGTCCTATTCCTCTTAGACGAATTAGTCTAACTTGTAACTTCCTATCCAATAGGTTGTACAGTCCTTTATATGGATAGTTTGTACGTGAAGTTTATAACCTTAATGGCTCTTTACTCACTACTCAATGTTCAATTGTTTACATACTAAGCCATTACCTAATAGATTCTAACGATCGAATTTTCATTGAAAGAATTCTTATTTCGTCTTTTGAAAATTCGTTGATTGGATCCTGTAAATAGATTTTATTTGAAACTTTCAAGAATTTAGCAACATCTGCTAATGAAGAAAAACGCTTCTTAAAAATGTGAGACCTTTTTGTTGTTTTTGGATATTTATCATAACAGATAAAAGTGATTGTTTTCATTTTTCAAGCTCCTTAATAAAAAAGTTGAACTTATTTAGCAGAAATACACAGTAGACAGAAGTGATTACTTCTACTCCTTAGCACATCCTATACTAGCTTTCAAATTTGTTGCCTATCTACACAACCGTATGTATACCGGTATTAGATGAAAATTGATAGTCCCAATTTCTATCACATCGCTTCACCGTGGTCTAATACTGATGCCCTCATTGACAGCATACTATAGCGTCAATCCTGGCATTCTGGATAGGTCCTTTTATTCTACTTGCTGTGCCCCTCCAACCCTCTTTCTACTAAATAAGCAAACTTTTTCTTAATCTCCCTGAATTGGTTTGGGAACCTAATTACCGCGTACATCAACATTTCAGTTCAGTAGATTAAGCGCAGAGACGAACCTGCTACTTCTTTGTGTCAAGAGACACATTCGTCAAGTTATAATTCGCCGAGAGTTGATGATCTCTTTTCATCAGATAAATTACCTTTCTAAAAAGATAATTTATTGGTCTCTATATCATTTCAAGACCTAGACTGATATAGACGCTGGCGGGAACAGAAGGACTTGAACCTTCGACATCATGATTGTTTCAAATATGTTTTCACATCCTACTAAGCACCTCCTCAACTTCATAATCTTTTGCAAATGAAATACCTTTAATTTGTCCATTTTTAGGTGGAGCAAATCTTAAAGTTTTCTCATTTGAAGTTTCAGTAATTGGGACTAAATAACATTTACCATCCCAAAAAGTTGCAAAACAGTCAATTTCATCAGAAGTGTATTTGGAATTTATACATTTTCCTTCTTTTCTATGTGAAGAACGGCAAGAAAATTTAATTGCATTATCTACTGAACGTGAAGTTTTTACTTGAACTTTTAGAAGTTTTCCATTAATATCCCAAATCTGGTCGTATCGTTCTCTATCTCCGAAAGGAATTGATACTTGATAACCTAATTTAGTAATATAAGTTAAAACTTCCAATTCAGTTATGTTTCCAATAAATTTACTATCCATATTAAAAGGATGTAAAAATTATTCAAAACAGTCATGCGCTCTAACCAACTGAGCTACGCTCCCATATAGAATTTGTTGCCTTTCTTTACCTTCAAGCAGCGTTCACCCTTGGCGCCAATGGGTCAGGTTCTGTTTATTCAAGAAAGGACTAATCCGTCATTCTCACCTGTCGTAGGTCCTTACTGTTGGATGTCAAGCTGACCTAACTTGAGTAACTTGAGTCCTCACCAAACGATTAAGGTAGTTTGGATACCTTTGGTCCTGCCTCTCGGATTCGAACCGAGATCGTGCCCTAATCTGGAGCCTTATGCCGGGTATAGGCCGGTTGCACTACCGTTGTGCTAAGGCAGGATAAAGATGGAGATTTTCTTTCGGTAGTCTCCTACGAGGTAGACCCCTAGGCAATCTGTGGAAATCTCCTAACCCTCGACAAAAGCTCCGTCATACTACCGAAATTGCCCCGGAAATATGACATCATAGCTTGGCCTAAGCGTCTTGCGCTTAACCCTGTAATCGGTTTCTAGCTACGGGAGAGCCGACTCCCGCCCACCTCTTTGCTTCCTCAAAGTGTAGCTAATACTTTGTCTTGGTCGCTCGGTTTTTATAAAGCTGGTAAGCCTTCCCAACTGAGGCCACTTCGGACATTCACGGTAAGTTTCCGTCGTGCGCCAAATAGCTCAATAAGAGCTAGATAATAGCTTTCTAAGTCTTCGCTTGAGCTTTGCGAGAATTGATGCATTATCTCCGCGCTGTTCAAGAAGATGGATGCGATTTTCAAGAATTGCTACTTCTGTCTTCCAATGATAAGTCATTTCTTTTTTCCTTTCCTCAACCATTTTGTATAAATATTATACTCAAAATTTAGCTATTTTTCAAATCTCGAAAACTTCGAGTATTCAATGTAATCTGATACATCAGCCAGTCATTATAACCGGGTAGTTTATAAAGTTGATTGAAAACTTCCTGCGACAAGCTTCTATAAATCTTTGTAAAGTGAGTCGAAACATGCCAATCAAGACCAAAATAAAATTCATCATTTACTATAGTTTCAATCAAAGGCTCAAGCTTGTTATCAAAATAGCTCTCAACCATCGAAAGAATTACGAAGAAATCCTTCTCAGGCACTGGTTGATTGAAGATTCTAAAAGAAGCATCCTCAATATCATCACAGAAAAGACAATGATGACAATTCTTCAAAAAACTAGAGTAATAGACCTCTTTACATCCGGAAGAGCTGAAAATTCCGATGCAATTCTCAATACTATCGACTCGCACGCACTTCTGACTTTTCTTCACATGCGATGCTTTATAAATTTCTTTTGAGCTTTGAATGTCCATTCCAGTATCAATTAGACTACTATTCACAATATATTCTGACTTTAGGACGCCATCACTTCCTTCAACTGTAGCACTAGAAGCAACATAATTACTATTTCTAATATCACTACAGTTATCAATGTTTCCACTCAGATAAATGTGGTCAGAATGAATAACTTTTTCACTTTCTTCTACATCATAACTTTCATAGACGCTAGAAGAACTATCAATATTCAAAACTTCACAGTATTTCTCTTTTTCTTTGGTAGTCCAAGGTAGCATTCGGTAGCCCCAATATAATGCCTCAAGCCACGGACTATAGTCGCCAGCAATCGCTTCGGGACCAATTTCTTCAAGAAAGTCTAGTGCTTCAACACCATTTGGAAATCTTCCAACAAATTCTTGGACTTTCTCCCGGTTCGCGCCATATTTTCGTAGCAACTCAGCTGTTAGATACATCAAAATTCTCCTTTATGATTGACCCATCAATTCTTTTTTCTAAACTGTATGGCTTCGCGCGCATATCCATAATCAATTCCATCCGCTTATTCAATAGCTTTACCATCTGAAGGACTTCAGGAGTTTTTCTAAAATATGCACGAGGATAGCATTCACCTTTACCCATAATCTTTGCTTCAAGGATGTCGCGCGCAAACCTCAAGAAGTCTGCATAATCTAATCCAAGAACCCGCGCAGCCATCATTGAATAAGAGCCTCTAATTCCATTTGGAAAAGGCATCTTCTCAATATTGGTATAAAGCATACAGTAAGTAGGAAGATAAGGACTTTCCTCAAGATAAAAATACTTCTCCATTATAACGCCATCTCCTTCCAAAGCTCTTCAATGCGCGCGGCCTCTTCTACCGTATATTCACAGAATGAAGCCCAATCATCTTTTTGAACAAAAATCATTGGGTCAAACTTAGGCAAAGGTCTATCAAATTTTTCTACTTTGACTGTCTCTGCTGGCTCATAACCTGAAATAACATACTTTTTTACTGTAGAGGCAGAAAAACCAGTCTGCCGCGCAGTTTCTGCATAAGTTCGACACTTATAATAAACATCATTGATATGAATTATATCCTCTTGTGTTACACGAGCCATTCTTTCTGCCTCCTTTATTTTCTATAAATATTATATCAAAATTTTTCAAAAGTTTCAAATTTATGGATTATGGAATATGTGAGACCTCTTTTCTTTAGAAATATTTCTGAATGGAGGAATGGAGTATGGAAATGCTAACTCTTATTATCGCGCTCTCCAGCATTATGTGGTATGTTATTCAGCGAGGAAAGGATGAAATTTGGGGCAAACTTTCTTTTAGTAAGTGGATTACCATTGCGGTTTCTGCCCTATTTGCTTTCGCTCTTGTCTTTTCCTTCAACCTCGACCTAATTATGGCCTGTGGCTTAGTTGAGAGCGTTACAATTGCTGGCAAAATTATAACTGGCCTAGTTCTAATGTCTGGCTCTAGTGCAATAGCCGAAGTTATCGAGCGCGTAAAAGGTAAATAAATAGAAAAGGACACGTCTTTCGATGTGTCCTTTTCTATTTATTCCCTCAAATCTTTGTCATTATTAACAACTGGCCAAGTTTTCATTTCATTGTACATATCTTCAATGAAACTATTACCACCTTGGTCGTGATAATCATGAAATAGCTTATTCAAGAGTTCGCGGCTATGCTGAAGCATTTTCTTATATGGAAGATAACGATAGTAAATTTTTACTATTTCCGCGCGCATCATATCATTAGAAGAATGAATAAGACAAGTCAATTTTCTATCTTGTTCGTTGTCTCTTTCTTTTAGTTCCAAAAGCATTGGCTCAATTACCTCTTTGATAGTCTCTTTGAGCTGCTTTTTATTTTCTTCTTCCTTTTGTTTTTGACGCTCTTTTCGACGTTTACTAAACCACTCTTTTTCTCCACAGAATTTTACAACAACTTGCCACACTAAATAAATTAGAACAAGGAACCCGCCAATTGCGCTGGCAATACTAGAAAAATTCAATTGGAACTCCTCCCGCTTATTTCTTCCCAAAGAGAAGTCGAAAATTATTTAGATTCCTTCATTCTTTTGCGATACTCTCGATAGATGTCGTCATTATGGTATTTTGAGTGGACAAGAAATTTTTCCTGAAACAAATCCTCTACGCAATTGAGGTTATCCATTTCCCAATAAGGAATTCTATAAAGAGGTATTTTATGCGCGAGACAGTAAGAATTTTTTATGCGGTCGCGCTCTTGTGCTTTTGTAAAATCACTCCGTTTTTTATGAAAAAATTTTGTATATTCAAAGTGCTGGAACCCATCTAGTTCACAGCAGACCTCTTTTTGAGGGAGATAGAAATCAAAACGAAGATAACCGTGCTTGAGGTCTTTGAAAGTCTTTTCTCTTATAAAAAGAACGCGCGCATCTGTAAGGATACGCGCGATTTTTTCTTCAAATTTACTCAACCGAAAATTGTCTCCCACTGGCAGTCACGCGGAACTTTATCCAATCGCCAGCTAACGAATTTTGGATGACGAAGACCTTGCGTTTCACGCATAACTTCCATCGCAGTAATTTCTGCGACCTTCCCAATATAGTCCTTCCAATTCAACAAAATTTCATCATCTAAGCCGCTCAAGCTGCCAATCTGAACCGGTTTTCCATCCTTATACGCGCCAATCTTTAGACTACCAGCACCACGCATATAATACATTTTTGTGACAGGTTCAATTGTATCACCCTCAAAATATTCCTTATAATGGTCGCCGCACATAAGCTCGTGAGTAACAGTATTTTGCCAATACTGCCAGTTTTCGATTTCTTTCCCAGAATAAAGACGGGTCGGAGGATTTCCACCATAGATAAAGACATCAAGTGTTTCTTGGAGTTCTTTCTTTAGTTTAAGAGTCTTCCGCGCGCTGCGTTTACCTGGTTGAGGTTTAGAGTCACGTCGAGTAATAACAACACCTTCTCCACCTTCAGCCAAAATCTCTTGATATTTCTGCCACAACTCAGCGCCTTCATAGTATTGAGCAAACTCAACATAATCTGACTTGGGAAGGTTCTGAATCATTGTAAAGCGCTCTTCCGCCGTTTTATTCAAATAGCTTTCTCCGTCATAAGCCCAAATATCAAAAACATAATAGTGAAGTTTTTCTCCTGTTTCTTGGCGCGCGACTGCTTTAGGCGCAAGACAGCCCATAATTGTAGTTGTGTTATAAGAACCTTCATTCTTTGGGAAGTAGACTTCGCCAAGTAAACAGGTTCCTCGCGGAAGAGCCTCAAAGAAAGGCTTCAAATGAGGAACCCAATCAATTTTGTTTAGGTATCCTCCCTTTACGGACTTAGATCGGCCTTGTAGACGAAGTTCGCCATCCTCAGAGATTATAGCTCGATAATACGCTCCGTCCATCTTCCGCGCCCCAAGATAATCTCCAGAATAAACCATGTTGATTGCTTCTCGTTTCTTTCTTTCAGGCGTATAGGAAGAAGTAAAACTCCAATACTTCTCAGCTTCAAGATTTTCAAAATCAACGCCATCAATTATAAAACTCATTCCAAATCTTCCTTTCTTTTTCTTTTATTATATCAGGAAAAAAGATAGAAATCAAATTTCTATTCCTAATTCCTTCATTTGCTCTTCGATGCCTCGTGCGAAGGAATCCGCACAAGCTGGGCAAAGCTCAATTATCTTATAACCTAAGTAAGAACCAAATTCACCAATAAGCTTACCATTTACATAAACGCCATCTTTTTGATAAAAAGGAATTTGGATATACCATATATCTTTCTCTTCTTTGATGTCTCTTTTACACAAATCACATAGAATTTTCTTCATTATTGTTCCACTCCCACCTTGTTTTATCGTCAACATCAATTACAAAATATTCTTTATCAATCTGGTCAATTCGGAGTTGATGAATTCCATAGGTATTAAGTTCAGGTAAAAAGTATGCTAAATCTTCCATATTAAGACAAACATCGCCTTCTATTAGTTGACCATAAATATCATCATTTACTCTTTTTCTTTCTTCATAATAGTCTTTATACTCATTACTCATACTACCCAACCCTCATATTCAACTGTTTTTGCGTCCCATAAAGCTCAATATAAAATTTTTCTCTTTCTGTTTGCTTTTCGCGCGCAACCTCTTCCAAAATTTCAAAAGTATAGTTTTGAATTCCATGAGAAGCCATATGTACATGAAGAGTTGAACGAGCAACTTTCTCCATACCAAGCGCGGTTTGGATGTGTGATTGCCAACGTGTTCCAAAATCAGTCGTTTTCCCAATATAAGATTCACCAGTTGGAATATAGGTAATCTTGTAAATACCACTAACTGCGCGGCCACCTGTTACTCGCTTTATCATTTCCTTCGTCGCACGCGAAACCATTGTATCCCACATTAGTTTTGGAACTATTTCACGATGCCGAAGCCTTGGTGCCAAACTTTTCAAGACTTCTATATCTTCAATTTCTTCTGGCAAAAGACAAATGCGATAGAAATCCTCTTTTTCCTCAACTTCACGCTCGCGCCGAATCGCTTCATTCACTGCTTGGCGCTTTGCTTGAAATTGAGAAAGTTCGCACTTCACCTTTTCAAGTTCTAATTCATAATCTCTTTTATCTTGGTCGATTTGCGCTTTATCTATGATAAGCTGATTTTGAAGTTGTTGAAGTTTTTGTAAACGGAGTTCTTGGATTTCTTCTTCAATTGAAGATTTTCTATTCACTTGAAAAGTTTCTTGCTTAGCAATAATTTCATTCAATTGCTGAAGTCGCTCATTTCTCTTTTTGTGATTATCTTCATAAACCTTTTGTTCTGCCACATCCAAATCTTTCCAAAAATTTTCAGCATCTTTTTTATTCTTTTCTTTTAGTTGCTCAATTTCATAATTTTTTTGCTTTATTCTCTTTTTTTGTCCAATGAAAAGAATTAGAAAAACAACAGCAGAAACCATAAAAAGTAATGCTGATATTTTTTCCATATTTACTCCCAACTCACCATTGAGCTCCTTCGAGATTTCTTTTTTGCGACTGGTTTAGAGAACCAAATTAGACGATCGCGCGCGCGAGTTGCCGCAACATAAGAAATACAGACTTCTTCTTCATTCCACATTCGGCTATCATAGACAGCTACATAGCGAGTCTCAAGTCCTTTAGAGTTTCCCATAAGGAAGCCATTTTGAATAAACTCATTTTTATCTTCCATTTCCAAACAATAAGTATGTTCGATACCGTCTTCTATTATTTCTCGAATTCGTTCTACCTGATAGTTATGCAAAATATTATATGTCATTTTTAGTTCAGGTTTCTGGTCGAACAATTCTTTATTATTTTGATATAATAATTCTACAGTATATTGTGTTAGTGGAGCATCTTCTCGTCCTAAAAAATTGGATTTTGTTGAACGAGGTATATAGAGTCTATTCAAATACCTTTTTATAATTTTCCCTAACGCTATTGACTTATTTTTTATCGAGCGAGATGCTGAACAAAGTTCCAAACGACGCTGTTTTTCTAAGGTAATAAATCCAATTTTTTTGAATTCTTCAGCTCCATTCGCGTAAATTTGAAGATTATTGATATTCTTTTGACATTCATATTTTGTAAAAACAGCATCAATGCCCAAATTGAATAACATTGTTTGAAGCTGTTCTTTCATTTTATTATTTTTATATGTCAAACAGATATAATCAAATTTTCCTTTTTTTAAGTGTACAGTACCATCTTCAAAAAGTCCTCTTAAAAATGCTCTATAAATATCTTTTCCACCTAGTAAAATTTTTGAAGAAATAAATTTATTATTAGGGAAAATTCCGTCAAAATTCTTTTTCAAGAAGGCTAAAATATATGCAGAATTACATTCAGTATAAAAGGCGTTTCTGTCAGAGCTAGGTTTTACTTTTATTTCTTTACCAAAGATTGAATAAATCAATTCACTAAATCTTTGGCAACACTCTTTTGAACTTTTCAAATAGTGAATCGAAAGTTTATTGAAAGTGCCATCAGCAGTAATCATCCCTATTAGCTCAGCTAATTCTGGAGATAAAAAGCCAGGTGTTCTATAAACAACGGCACGAACATCAACTTCTTCTTTTGTTACCTGCTCCAAAGATACATTTGAAAATGTATCTGGAATATTCTTTGATAAAAGAAGTTCTTCATTTCCCTTCAAATCTTTAGCTTTGACTTTTTTTATTCCTTCATCTGTCAAAACACAAATTTCATGGTCTTTAGTTACTCGAATAGAACTTCCAAATTTCGTAATAATTTTATAAACCTGTTCTGGCCCATTATCAATAAAAGATTTGACCTTGGCAAATTTTTCTCCATCAAAAATCAATTCACTTCTGTCTTGTTTTTGAACAACATCTTTTATATACTTTATTCCGTTTGATGTTTGAACTAAAGTATCTCCTGTTACACAAGAATGAATAGTAAGAACCTTCACAGTATCTGCTTTCATCTTTTCGCTTAGCTCATCTTTTGACAGGTCACCTTGCTTGAATGTATCGCATGGAATTCCAGCATCAGTCAACTTATCAAAAATATCATCTACTTCAGCATTTGTGCGCGCGAGCACCATCCAATCGCCATAATTAGAAGTAGACTTGATTTCATCAACAAGATACTTGATAGAAAAAGGAACTTCAATGACCCTCCCACGCACTCCACGCATCGGAATAGATAAATCACTCATTTTATTTTTTCTAATAATATCCCGCGCAAAATCAAGAATATCACTGCCATTACGATAATTTTCATCCATTGAATAAATAGAAGCGTTTAGTTCGTAAGCCCAATATTTCAAAAGATCTGGTCTACTTCCGTTCCATCGATAAATAGACTGCCGCTCATCATAGACTACAAAGTATTCTGCACTTTTGATAATTGAAAAAATAAAATTGAATTGATCTTCATTACTATCCTGCGCTTCATCCAGTAGGCAAATGTCTAAAGAAGGAAAAGCCCCTGGATGGCTCCGCGCAAGATCAAAAAGACCATCAAAATTTTCATTATTCAAATACTTTCCTGCTTCTGTAATTCCCGCGCGCAACAAGCATCTCGCGCAGTAAGAATGGATAGTGCCGATCCAAATTACATCACTATTTTCAACATTCAATCTACTACGAATTTCTGCTGCCGCCATGTTTGTAAAAGTAAAAGCTACCAGCTTTTTCGCACGCGAAATAGATTGGCGAATTTTCTCGGTCAATAATCTTGTTTTCCCGCTACTCGCACAAGATTGAACAAATACAACAGAAGCAGGTGACGCCAAAATTTCTTCTTGAGTTTTGCTTAGCTCCAAATTCTATCACTTCCTTTTTCTTTTATTATATCAAAAAGAAAGGAAAAATTCAAATTTCTTCCCTTTCGCTACTAAGCCACATTTCAATTAGCTCTTCAACTGTCAAATCTGCTACTCCGTATGGACACTCATCCACTTCAAACTCACATGGCGCAAACGACTGGTCGCAGTCGTGACCCTCCAAGCGTCCTATAATTGGAGGGCATTTCTGACAATATTCCTTATCCAACCACTGAAACCATGGCGCGTTCTCAACTAGTTCAAAACCTGCGAGCCATCTCACAAAATCCTTCTCAGAAAAATTTTTCAAAAATTCTCGATTAGTCAAAAGTTTAGCTCCTTTTCTACTTCAATAACTTCACCACTATCTTTTACATGAAAAGTAACCCAATGCCTGAACATTAAGTCTTCATCCTCAACAAACTTCAAAGCCTCAAAAGCCAAATCTTTCAAAGAACCATTATTCTCAATTTCAATATCGTATTTATAATCAAGAATCTCTGCATCAGCATGGTTTGAAACTTCTTCGCATTCAGCACTGTTCCGCCTTACAAGGATCGTTCGCGCATCCAGTCGTTCAACAATTTTTTTTATTTCCTCTGGTTCACGACACATAATAAAAATTGCGCATCTTTTACTATCGATTCCGTAGTAATCCCAATCCTCTGTTGTTTCATATACTTTTTTCTGAATGTCTTTAAAGGGGATATCGTTCCATTCGGTCAAAAGGTCCTTCAAGTCACTGAGAAATTTACGCGCGCGAGGCGTCTTTTCTCCATTCCATCCGAATGCAGTAGCCGCAATTGTTTTTACATAATCAACAGTAGAATAAACCCTTACATATCCTTCTCCCATAAATTTGGCGATCATTGAGCAAAACGTATCTTTACCAGAGCGAGGAGCACCATTTACAACATAAATCATTTTTTATCCTCCATTACATAGTTAGTGATAAAATCAACAAAACGCAACTTGTAGAAGTATACCACATCATTATCATAGATGCACGCAGCCTTCACGTTATTGACGAAATAGGGCCAGTTGTTTCCGTCTTTTAGAAAATCTTGAATAAATGAATTCTGCTTTAGAGAAAGAAGCTCATCTAAATAAGAATAGTCATCAACCTTACGATAGACTTGCTCCATCATAGCATTGTAAATATTGATGAGAGTCTGACATAAAACTGGTGCAGGAATGTCTCCTCTAATCTCATAAATTTTTTTCAAGCCCTTTACCTGACCATAGATGTATTGACCATTACTGCGCTGAAAAAAAGTTCCTTTATCTTGACGAGTAAGCGAATTTGGGTTTGAGCGCCAAATATAAAAGTATTCGTCTACTTTATACATCTTATCAGTACAGTTACAAGCTACTAAATTGAAATAACTGTCTTCATTGAGTCGAAGTTCAGAGAGAAAACGAATATTATTTTTTCTCAAATAATCAAGACGATATACTACTGAATGGCACCATGTGACTGGTATTGCCCCAACGGGAAGATGATGACCTGGCCCAAAATTTTCTTCATGGATAAATGAACCACGCACAATATCGGCATTATTGACTTTAGCTTCGCGGTAAAGTTGTTCAACTGCACGGGGTTGAAGTATGTCGTCACTATCACAGAACATAATGTAGTCACTCTGGGTTTCATTGTCAATAATTGTTTGACGCGCGACGCCTGGTCCGCTATTTTCAGGAGTAGAAATTAGACGAATATGAAGCCCGCGCGCACGATATGTCTCAATAATATCGCTATAATCTTCTCCGTCACAGTCTTGACACAAAGTAACTAGGAACATTTTACGCGTTTGAGCTACTAAAGCATCAAGGCAATAGGGAAGAGTGTCGCGCGCTTTATAGACAGGAATACCTATAGTAATCATAGTTTTGTTTTCTTCGCCTCCACAGCAAGTCTATCTACATAGTCATTCCAATCTTTTTTGCCAGAATGGCCCTTTACCTTCTCAAAAGAAAAACGTGGATTTTCAAAATAGGGAATAAGACGTTCCCAAAGTTCACGATTTGCAACTGGTTCTTTTTTTGAGTTGCGCCAACCATTAGTTTGCCATTTCTTATACCATTTTTGAGTAATACAATTGATAATGTAAGCACTATCGGTATGAAGGGTGACAGTATCATCTGGTGACAACACATCATTTATTACATAGCAAGCGTAGGAAAGAGCAACCATTTCACAAATATTGTTGGTAGCATTAGAAACTTTCCAATAATCTTGATAGAAAACAGAGCCGTCTTCTCTAAGAATTATGAAAGCAGCACCACCAACTGCATCTTTTGCTCCATTATTAGAACATGCGCCATCCGTGTAAATTGAATAATTCATTGAGCGTAATACTCCTTCCAAATTTCTTCATATGAGATATCTTCAAATCCGCTCTTTGTAAAATCAAGAAATTCTTGAATATTGATGCCATCTTCAGCCGCGCGAACTGACTGCACGCAACGAATACGTTTCGGCGCGAAAATTTTTCTATACCATGGCATCTCTAGTTTTAGTGTAATTTTCTCATGTTCATAATTATTAGAAGCAATGGCTGCCATTTCAAACATAAAAAGATGAATAATATTATGAGGATGAAAATTTTTGAGGATTATTTCGTTGTTATGCCGACGCGCGAGACTAATTAGGTTGATAATCGCGCGCGAAATGATTGTATCGTAAATTTCATATTTTGTCATATTTTTTTCTCCTTAGAGCAAAGATTTGCCTAGAAAATCAAGCGGTTCTCCATTTTTACATTTGTCAATGCGCTCTTGCCATTTTTCGATAAGTAAGTGACAATGCGCAGTATCTTTGTCGGGATCACGCTTTGTTCGTCGATTTTTTGCTTTATTGTTTGCATTTTTTTGAATACGCTTTTGAAGGTAACGAATCTGACCTTCATAACCTTTGATTAGCTGTTCGCGCTTTTCAATATCTTCCATTTTAGCTCCTTTCGAGTTTATGTTGCGGCACATCATGATGCTATGCCGGCTAGAATAAAATTCTAATTCAAAATTTTATCGACTACATATTTCGCTTGAGGAATTGTCAATCCAAAAATTGGAGTTGTGGAAAGGGCTTCAATTTGCTTTTCGCGCGCGAGGTCGTAAAAATTAGAGATATAGGTATCAATCCATCCTTCCCCTTTGAGGAGTGCGCCATCCTTTCCGAATAATCCTTCCAATTTTTCCTTTTCGATATCTGTAATATCTGTTTTATTTATTTTATTTATATTATCTATTTCTATATCGCGCCCGCGAACTTCCAAGTTCGCATTTGCGGAGTAGGGAGTTCGCATTTGCGGAGTAGGGAGTTCGCGTTTGCGAACCTCTAAGTTCGTGCCTGCGGAGTTCGCAATTGCGGAGTTCGTGTTTGCGAACTTCGGCGAAGGTGAAAAAGCATAGGTGTTTCCTTGCTCTTTCTTCAAATATCCTTTTTCTTCTAAATCTTTGAGAGCAGTATGGTACGCGGTTTTCTTTATTCCGATTTCTTGCTCGACGGCCGCGGCGCTAAGCTCTAATAAATATCCATCTTTATTTGAAGCCAAATATAAATACAAACCAAATACAGTTGGCCTCATAGACTGAAAAGCTTTTTTCCATTGTTCATCCCCGATTTGAAGAAATCTACTTTGATATTTATCTTTTTCTATTCTAATAATTTTTTGATTTGGAACACTCACAGTCTTCACCCCTTAGTTCTTGCGGTGAGAATACTCAGACTGCGCGCGTTCAATATCTGGCGTCCGTTCAAAAAGCCAAACATCCCAATTTGGATTTTTTGTGTTAGGACGAGTTCCAATAATTTGGAAGCCCTTTTTAGTTAGAAAGTTTGAAAGGCCGATGCTATAACATTCAAAGACTTTTTCTTTTTCTTTTTTTTGCTTTTCTGATTTTTCAAAAGCATTATCAAGAAGTCCAAAGGCAAAGTCCATAGCATAGTCATCTCCAAAACGCTCTCGAACTTCATTCATTCTCAAATATTCTTTTTTATCAATCAAAAGATAGTCTTTCATGTTCACTCCTCTTCTGTCGGGTGATTTTTCATATACTCGCGCGCGGCTACTCTCAAAAAATAACTAATCTTCATATCATTTTCTTCACAATATTCGCGAATTCGTGCGTCTAACTCTGCATCAAGCATAAAACGAATTATCATATCTTTTTTCACATTTTCACCTTCTTTCTAGTTTCTATCTATATTATACCTCATTTTTAGTGCTTTTTCAAATTTTTACAAATAGAAATTTGATTTTTGGATAAATTTAGATTACGCACGAGCGCGACGCGCGCATTTATAATGAGTATAGGAGAATTTGATTTTTTCTCTAAAATATGATATACTAAAAGAAAAATGGATAGAAAGGAGAATAAGATGAGAAAGTTTGTTACGTTAGAAGAAGCGAAAGAAAAATATCCCTTGGGTTTAGTTGTTTTTCCAAATACCATCCCACCGCTTAAAATTGTTGGTTACTTCTTTGATGATAAATTCTATTATCCGATGTATCACGATAAATTTGAAGGATATCAAATTTTGGAGGAAGATGAATGAGTTACGATGCTAATTCGATAGAAACACTCTCATTTCGCGACGCAATACGCTCGCGCGCGGCAATGTATATGGGTAGTGAAGATAATCAGGGTGTTCTTCAATGTATTCGTGAAATTATTACGAATTCCATAGACGAAGCGACTATGGGGTATGGTAATGAAATTGAAGTCACTCTTTCTAAAAATAATCGAGTTAAAATCCGCGATAATGGACGCGGCGCGCCATTTGGTAAGCGTGAGGATGGCACAGAAGCCCTTGAAGCCATTTATACGATGCCACATTCTGGCGGCAAATTTTCTGATAAAGTTTATCAGAACGTGGCGGGATTGAACGGTTAACCCACCCATAGCCGTTCTAAAAACTCTTAAATTGCTGGAAAATCCAAATTGGATAATCAGCAGCGAAGCGTCTAATTCATAATATTATAGAAAAAGGTGATATTATGAAAGAATTAGTTCTAAAATGCGGTGCAGTAGTCTTATTAGATGACGAAGACTATGAAAGGATTCCTAAAACAGGCTGGTATTTATCTAAAAAGGAATGTCATAATCCAAATACGGACTATGCTCAACATGATAAATATGGAAAAATGCACAGGTGGATTTTAGGAATGTTGCCAAATGAAAAGCCAAAATTAGTTGTTGATCACATCAACAGAAATGGCTTAGATAATAGAAAAGAAAATTTACGACTTATTACAACATCTTTAAACAAGAGAAATCAGAGTACAACAAAAAATAATTGCGTAAATTTTTCAGGTATTGGACTGGAAATAAACAAAAAATATCGTACTTATCGGTTTAGAGCCAGGTGGAGTGAAGGAGAACCAATTATCGATAAAAGAGATAATAAGCCAAGGGCAAAGCAGAAAACAAAGAATTTTTCCTTTAATCTTAATGACCTTGACTCTATAAAATCTGCTCTTAAGAAAGCTATTTTATTCCGAGTTCAAAAAATGAGAGACAATAATTATGAATTAGACGAACGTTCAACGACTATCGAACGAATGATTTTAGAAAATGAAAATATTGATATTGAAAGGATATTAAATATCAATCTTTCTAAAATTATATCAAGTAGAGTAGAAGCAAGCGCTTCAAAAAAGGAGTCCCCCAATAAGGGGTGAAGATATAGTCTGTTCTCTATGGAGACATAGAGCTGCGCGTCATGGCGCGGGTATAGTGTAGCGAGCCATACTGAACACAAAGATTGGAGCGAAGGGCACTGCTCTTACTAGTGATGTCTTTGAAGTGTGGAGTACCCGTGATGGGCAAGCGGCTTATCTCCGTCTAGAAAAAGGTATCAAAGAAAGTTTTACAATTTCTCCCACTGATTCAAAATATCATGGAACAATTGTTTCTTTTATTCCATCTCAAGAAGTATATCATCTTGAGCCAATTTCAATAAAATTTGAAGATATTAAAAAAATGTGCCGTGATTGGTCATATCTTTATCCTCAGATTGTTTTTATTCTCAATAATGATTTGACAGGTGAAAAAATAGAGTATCAATCTAAAAATGGTTTACTTGATTTTCTCAAAAATAGTGGCGCGAAAACGATTCACAAAACTCCACTTCATATTGTTCTAAAAGAAGACCAAATTGAAGCTGAAATCGTAATGGAATGGACAGACAGCCGCGCTGAAACTTCTTTTACCTTTACGAATGGACTTGAAAATTCAAATGGCGGGACATCTCTAACTGGTGTAAAAACAGCTTTGACAAACTTCTTCAAGAAGAAAATCAAAGGAGAAGGTTCTCCTGACACTTTGCGCAAAGGTTTACTTTATGCTGTCAGTTGTAAAGTGCCAAATCCTTCTTTTGCTAATCAAACTAAGACGAAGGTAAATACGCCTGAGCTTAGAGGCCTTTGTCAGCGCGCG
>ENA-UEPJ01002137-UEPJ01002137.1-human-gut-metagenome-genome-assembly--contig:-NODE-2137-length-21235-cov-47.155355_pt1 | contig 21235 bp, 20 predicted proteins | sample MGYA00242890_ERZ507896 | MGnify/ENA primary metagenome ERZ507896 (study PRJEB26167, sample SAMN06115508) | human gut metagenome | host: Homo sapiens | place: China:Qinghai | collected 2015-08-20... | reverse complement strand
ATGGTATCACGGCTATGACAATATCGCAGGTGACCATATGTCCGGCATTTACTGGGGACGTGCCAATGCATGGGCTGCTTTTACAATGTCACAGGTAGGAGGCATTCTGCCACAGTGCTATCTGTACCCTAAGTATATTGATATTGCAGGCTCGCTTAATGAGCAGCTGGCAGCACTTAAGGTATATCAGACAGAGAATGGCTTGTGGAGAACTGTAGTAGATGATCCGGAGTCCTATGAAGAGATCTCCGCTTCAGCAGGTATCGCAGCAGCCATGCTGACAAGAGGTAATCCACTTCACAGCAAGTATATCAACAAGTCTATCAAGGGACTTCTGGCAAACGTCAGTGAAGACGGTAAGGTAATGAATGTATCCGGCGGTACAGCCGTTATGAGAGACAAGGAAGGCTATCGCGGCATTCCGAAGGCTTATATTCAGGGATGGGGACAGGGACTTGCATTGTCCTTCTTTGCTACATTATTAGTGTCCGATGATATCCAGAAAGACGGTGCCTTATAAAATGTATGCAAAGACTTATGTATTTGGAAACAAAAATCAAAAACTAAATACAGATAGTCGAAGCAAAGAGACAGCAGTTACCGGAGGGCAGTTATATGATGCCGGGCTTGGATATGGTTTTGTAACAGAAGCTGATTTCCGCAGCAACGAGATGCTTCAGATGCCGGAGTTAAGTTCAGGCTTTGTTCCGGCATATGCTGATACAATTGGTGAAGTGACCAGGATTGTCACTGATGATCTTGGCTGTCACGTAGATGGACGGTATGCGGCTTGTCGGCTTGGAATACAGGAGAGATGTATGATTCCCCTGTGTTTTCGGGCGGATGTGGAGCGGAGCGGTAACTATCAGATCACTCTGGAATATCAGTCAGAGGCAGAAGCTATGATTTTTGCAGGACCGAGGAGACTTGTATGCAGGTCTGCGGGAAAAGAACAGAAGCAGTCATTGACTTTTGTTATGAATGCCTGTGACATCATACCTATGGGCAGAAACTGTATCTATGAGTGCAAAAGTATTGATATTACCCTGCTGGGGGAGAATGCGAACCTGTGCAGGATCAATATAAAACAGGTAAATTGCCCTACGATTTATATTGCGGGGGATTCTACGGTAAATGACCAGCCGGCATGGTATCCTTATCAGCCGGCGGCTGCCTTCGCAGGCTGGGGGCAGATGCTTCCGGCGTATCTGAGCGGTAAGATAGCCGTGTCTAACCATGCACATCCGGGTCAGACTGTTGAGACATTCAGGACTGAGGGGCATTACGCCATTATTCAGGCGCATATCAGATTTGGTGATTATCTGATGCTCCAATTTGCGCATAATGATCAGAAACTGGCTGGTTTAAGGGCAAAAGAGGGCTATATGGAAGCTTTGTGCCGTTATATAGAAGAGACTCTGGCTATAGGGGCATATCCGATTCTTGTGACCCCTGTGTGCAGGAATACCTGGCGTGTCAACGGTATGTATGCTGATTCCCTTGAGGAATATGCACAGGCATGCAAGCAGGCAGCAGCCCGTTACCAGATTCCGGTAATTGATCTGCATGGGGCAAGTAAGGACTTTATTATTCAACATGGACCTGAGCAGACGGCAAGATATTATTATCCCAAGGACTTTACCCATCCCAATGACTATGGGGCATATCTTTTTGCAGGAATGGCAGTTAAGGAATATTGCGGACAGATGAGAACCGGCAATTATGCAGAAGCCTACGGCAGATTGGCAGGTTTTATGACGAGGCATAGTGAATGGAAACCCAAAGTGTAAAAGAATTAGAAAGTATGATTAAATGTAATATGAGGAGGCAGCTATGAGTAAGAGAAAAGGCGGTTTTACTTTGCCGGGCGAGGCAGGGTATGAGAAGCTCACGTTGGAGCTTGCAGATAAATGGGGGGCTGATGTGATCAGAGACAGTGATGGTACTGTATTATCAGATGAAATCACCAATGCTGGATATGGAATCTATTCTACTATCTGTATTATCAGAGATCACAATGCATGGGCAAAGGAGAATCAGGATAAGTTGCAGCAGACATTTCTGATGACATCACCCAAGGTAGCAACAGTACAAAAAAATGAAAAAGATATAGCAGATTTATCAATGTTATTTAAAGAGGTATAAAAATGGAAAACTGGGTAGAAAAAGATTTAAAATATATATGGCATCCTTGCTCTCAAATGAAGGACTATGAGGAATTACAACCAATAGTCATAAAAAAAGGAGAAGGAGTATATCTATATGACACAAATGGTAAAAAATACATTGATGTAATCAGCTCTTGGTGGTGCAATCTTTTAGGACATTGTAACCCAAAGATTAATGAAGCAATAAAAAAACAAGTCGATGAATTAGAACATGTTATATTTGCTAATTTCACACATACACAAGCGATAAGACTATGCGAAAGATTATCTAAAATTCTACCTAAAGGATTATGCAAATTTAATTTTACCGATAATGGATCATCTGCAATTGAAGCTGCGATGAAAGTAAGTTTTCAATACCATGAACAAACCGGCAATCCACAAAAAACAAAATTTATGGCTCTTACAGAAGCCTACCATGGAGAAACAATAGGAGCTCTATCAGTAGGAGACTGTGACTTATATACAAAACTTTATAAGCCTATTTTAATGGATATCGTAAGAGTTGAAGGCCCTGATTGCTACAGATGCCCTTATGGTCAAAATAGAGATAATTGTAATTGCGAATGTTTCAAAAAAGCAGAAGAAACTTTTGCAAAATACGGAAACGAAACTGCAGCAATGCTTGTTGAACCATTATTACAAGGATCAGCTGGGATGAAAGTATATCCACCTTTGTATCTAAAAAAATTAAGAGAACTATGTGATAAATACAATGTACACTTAATTGCAGATGAAATTGCAACAGGTTACGGAAGAACTGGAAAAATGTTTGCATTTGAACACGCTGGAGTTTCTCCTGATATTATGTGCTTATCAAAAGGTCTTACAGGCGGATATATGCCAATGGCATTATTTGTAACTACTCAAAAAATTTATGATGCATTCTATGATGATTACAATACTGGTAAAGCATTTATGCACAGCCATACATATAGCGGAAATCCTCTAGCTTGTTCTGCGGCAAATGCTGTACTCGATTTGATGGAAGATGGCACAATTTTAAAAAATGCACAAGAAAATGCAATATACTTCAACAATATGATTAAAGAAAAATTTCTCTCTCACAAAAATGTAGGAGAAGTTCGCCACATAGGACTTATTAACGCAATAGAACTTGTTGAAGACAAAAAAAGTAAAAAGCCTTTTGATGGCAGATTCAGAACCGGTTACCAAATCTACAAAAAGGCTTTGATGGAGGGAGTTATTTTAAGACCTCTAGGAGATGTCATTTATTTTAATCCACCTCTAATTATGTCAAGAAAAGATATGGACTTAGTAACAGATATTGCGCGCAAATGTCTAGACGAAATTTTGCCCACAGCAAAATAAAGCGTTAAACAAATAACGTACAAAATACACTTTTTAATAAAGACACCTTCTCACTCTTAAGTTTTTTTTGACGAAAAAAGGAACTTAAACTAACATATTCCGTCTTTTAAATTAAAGGATTCATTATCCTTCTGTAGTTAATTCTTCCCAAATACTTGGTACTACGATTAACGCAGTATAAACAATGAAACCGAATAGAATTAAGTTAATAGCTTCCATGATAACACTCCTATCTGTTAGCTTAGATGAATTAAAACGACATAATCATCTTACTAATTCTATTCCCATGATGTCAAAAAAATTAACATTTTTTAATAAAAATTTTTATTATAATAAGAAAGAGGATTATATGAAAAAGAAAATAGGACAACTATTTAACAATCTTTGCTGCTCGCAATGCAAAAATAGTTTTGACGAAAATTCAATAACCATAAAAAGAGAAGAAGAAGGCTTAACTGTAATAGGTCTTGAATGCCAACACTGCGGAAAAAATTTCGGTGTTGCATTTTTAGGCTTCACAGATTTTGATATAAATACATATGAGCCATTGGAAGTCCAAGAAGGACCTGATCCAATTAATTACGATGACGTAATTGATGCCCATAGATTCATTCAAAATCTTGATGCGGACTGGCAAAAACATTTACCAAAATCTAACTAATTAAATAGCACTCCAGCTATTGCTGCTGACATATAACAAGTTAGTGTTCCGCAAATCAAAGCTCTCACCCCAAGTCTTGCAAGATTTTTACGTTGGTTAGGAGCAAGTTCGCCAATACCTCCTAATTGGATAGCAATAGATCCAAAGTTTCCAAAACTGCATAATGCAAAACTTGCAATCAAAAATGCTTTATCAGAAAGAGCAGTTGGCAAATGTGTCATATCAAAATATGCAACCATTTCATTTAAAACTAATTTTGTCCCCATCAAACTACCAACAGTTGTAGCCTCTTTCAAAGGTACCCCCATAAAATATGCAAATACCGCAAAGATTTTACCCAAAATCATTTTCAAAGAAAGATGATTTAAATCAAAAGAGGCAAAATTTATATGCAAATATTTAACAATTAATACACCTAAATGTCCCAATGCCCAATCAATCATTGCAACTAAAGCAACTAGAGCTAAAATCATTGCAACTACATTAATAGCAACTTTCATACCTTCAGAAGCTCCTGCTGAAATTGCATCAAATACATTTATATAAGGTTTTCTTCTTTTGCTGTAAGTAATTTTTATATCTTCACTAGTTTCTGGTGTTCCTGTCTCAGGATATACAATTTTTGTAATAACAAGAGCTCCAGGAGCAGCCATAATTGATGCTGCTAAAAGATATTGTGCAGGAATTCCCATTCCGATATAAATAGGCATTGTAGCACCGGAAATACAAGCCATGCTACCAGCCATTGATGCTAATAACTCAGATCTTGTTAATTTTGCAAGATAAGGTCTAATCATAATTTGAGCAGCGATTTGTCCAACAAAAGCACTTGCCACATTTGACAAAGCCTCAGCTCCACTTACACCCATTAATTTATTCATAGCTTTACCAAAAAGAGGAACTACACGTTGCATAATTCCATAGTAATAAAGCATATTTACCAAAATCATCATAAATATTAAAGAGGCAATCAACTGTAATGCAAATACTTGAGCGCCTTCTCCAAATACAGCAGTAATTTTATGTTCTGTCATTAATGGACCAAATACAAATGATCCACCCTCTTTTGCAAACTCAAGAATTTTTTGGATAAACAAACCTAAATTATAAAATAATGCTCGACCGATTGGAACTTTAAAAATAAATAAAGCCAATACAACTTGTAATAAAAAGCCCATACCAACCGTTTTATAATTAATAGCCTTTCTGTTATTTGACATTAAATAAGCTATCCCAAAAATTAAAATTATTCCTAATATTCCAAAAAATCTATCCATTTAATCACCTTTTCAAAACTATTGATATAATAATACTTTAAACCTAAAAAAAAAACCTTAATTATTAAAAAAAAGTTTACTTAATATTTCTTAATAAATTACCCGATTGGTGTTGAAAAAAAACTTGTCAGCATTTTACTATAATAGCAGATTAGATTTTCTGCTAAATTTTTAGAATAAGTATAAAATATTATAAATGGGATGTAGGTGTAAATATGCGTGTAAATTCAATTATGCCACAAATGAGGGCAACAAGTATCAAAAGAAATGACAATGTTAATTCTAGCAATCAAACCATGCCTGTTGCTATGAATTTAACTGCTCCAATTGTAAAATCAGGAGTTATCCTAACTTTCACAGGAAATGATAGTAAAAACATTCATCAATTCCTATCATATGCTCCAGAAAACAAAAGATTTGGAGTAAAAGCCTACAATCTTGGAGGTTTAGGCGTAGTTGCCCAAGAAGCACCAGCAAGTTGGAGAACTAAAGCTGGCGCAGACGTAAGAGATTTTGCACCATATCACAGTTTTAATAACCCTGATGGCGGAGTAACCATTGTTAAAATCACTAAAAATAAAAAAGGTATTTATAATGACCGTTATCCAGCAGAAAGTTTTATCTCTGCAAAACAAGATGAAACATTAGAAGAAGTAGGCAAAAGAGTAAAACTAAAAGAAGGAGAAAGCCTTGCTTATGCTATCAGATTACAGCCCGATGATAAGGGAATATCTCAAATTATAAGATTAGAAGATGCTGGAGTTCAAGGATCATTCAAAAGAGCTGCGAACAAAAGTATAGCAGATACACAAGATGTAACGTATAGACTTTTCAGAGCTGTAGATATTGCAGATACTGTTGATATACCAATTAACAATTACAAAAAGAAAATTCTTGCAACAATAACAAAATCGATTAAAGACGAAATAGCAGCTCCAATTAATGAAAAATATAAAGAAGATTTAGCAAAAGCAAAAGAAAAAGATTTCCAACTTACTTTAAAAGCAAGAGACTTATATGATGCCAAAAAGTCAACAGATGGAGAAAGATTTTATCCTATACATGATAATGAAATAGAAATACAATCAAAAATTAATGATGAAATTGAAAAAAATTTCAATACAGAAGAAATAAAAAAAAGAATTGATACAGCATACAATGAAAAAATAAATTCAGAAGAAGTAAAAAAAGAATTAGAAACAATAAAATCCAAAATAATAGCAGCTCCAGAAGTACCGGAAAGAAATGCAGCATACTTTATTCACACAAAAGACCTAGCAAAATTTGATACAGCATACGGTTCTGGGGATAAAGGATACAGTGCATATGGTGCATATGGAACAAGCGGATCATTCCCTTCTGGGAATAACCCAACAGAAACAAAACATCTTGTAAGTACAAATGTTGCTTATGCTGATAACAATAGAGCATTAATAGAAATAATGCCAAAATTAAATACAAAAGAACACGGTTTTTATAATCCTGCGAACTGGTGGTTACATGATAGACCTGCATTTATTACAATGAATGCTATTGCAGACGCTTCCCATTTTGGAAATACTTACTACAAAGGATTAAAAGTACATGGTACATTCCACAACCCAGGAAGAGATTACCAAGGAGCAGAAAGCAATCCATTTGAATTTTTCAAAATGGTTGCAAGACCTGAAGACATAGAAACATTAAAAAAACATTCTCAACTTGAAAAATTAAAGAAAATAGAAGCAAGATGGGGTAAAGAATGGGATAAAGCCCCTTTAGCAGAAAAGAATTTTGCAAATCAAATTTTAAGACCATTTATGGCTAATTTCTTAGATGACTATGTTGATACTGCGAATGATGTAAGAACATTTAATATTTCTATGACTCCTATTGCAGGAACAAATATTAACCCTAAAAATATGAGTGGTGGTACTGTTTCAGTCAATTACGGTAAAGAAATGAAATCACTGGAAACTCCTGATATTGCTCAATTCTTAACAACCAAATTAGCTGCGACAAAAACCATTGATATTACAAATGGTAGTACACCTGCAAACTTAAGATTAGACGATCCAACAGCAAATTTCTGTCAAGGAAATAACATTAATGGATTAACAGAATTAAAAGAAGGATTTACAACATATAAATACGACCCAAAACTTAATAACCTTGACGAAGTTTTAAATGCAAAAAAATCTAACACTAAATGGTTACTAGATTCATTAGGAGATGCTTTTGAAAAAGGTGGTCCACAAGGTATTACCAAAATGTTTTTTACAGATAAACAGGTATCAGAAAATAATGCCAGCATAATTGGACATCTATCAAAATACGAAGATGGTGATATGTTATTTATGGGCTGGGGAAGACCAGACCCACAAAAGGGATATCCTTCAACATTCCAAGCTTTTCTTGACTTCTTAAAAGACCCTAAAATTGATTCAGAAGTAAAAAAACACACCAAATTATTAGTCGGTGCCGGAGTATGGGAAAATGATGCAAGAGATTATACTTGGGTTCAAGATATCATTAGACAAATTGGCGAACTAGATGGTGGAATATACAAGGGTAATGCTTGTTATGTAAACGGATTTTTCCCTAATAGACTTGTTGGTTGTGCAACTTATACAATCTTTTCATCAAGATTTGAACCTTGCGGAATTACACCACTAGAATCTTTCGCATCAGGTACTCCTGTAATATCTACAAAAACAGGTGGTGCTCCTGACTTTATCACAGAAACAAGAGGCTATTTAACTAAAAATCCATACTTAAGAAACCCTGAAAGTTTAAAAATTGATCCTGCAAAACTTGCAGGTAAAAAAGCTGAAGAAATTGGAAACATTATAGATGCAGAAAGAATGTTTGCCAATGCAAGTGAACTTAAAGAATGTATTATTGCAGCAACTTCTGATTATAACTTAAAACCTGAGGAAGGAAAATTAGCAAAATACGGAGAAATGGTAAAAGATGCTATTACTCAAAAAATAGATTGGCATGAAAATGCAGCTTATAACGGAGGGAAAACTGCAAATGAACGTTATATGACTGAAGTTTTTGAAGTTGACAAAGGTATAGAAGGAAGAAACTTTGAAAAACTAAAACGTTTAGTAGGTGAATTCGGTACTGCTGTAGAAGATGGAGCTAAAAAATTAAGAAATAAATGGACCAAAACAATCATTGGTACAGGTATTGCTATTGCTGCAATTGGCACTGCTGCTTATGCTTATATGAAACGAGATGATAAAAAGACACAAGCAAATACTCAAACTCCTCAAACAAGCACAACAACAGTTATAAATAATAAACAACAAAACACAACAACTAATCCTATTTCTACAACAAAAGAAATAAAACAAGAAAAGGAAACTCAGATTAATAAAACTGTTTAAACCTTAGTTAAAACATCAATTAAATCATAAATTACGATGAATCTGTCAATCAGATCATCGTAATTTTTTGCATTTAATAAAGATCTAAACAAAAAGCCAAATTGCATTGGTCTTTTTTGTCTTATTGCAATTAAAACAATATTATTTCTGAAAGAAAATTCAAAACCTTTAGCAGTATAAATTTCTCCAAATTTTCTGATTACATTCCAAAATTCATCATTAATAAATGAAATATTTTTAGAATCTTTTGCAAAAACATACAAATACTTATTTAATTCTTGCATATGAGGATTTACTTGTTTAAAATAATTACATTTATGTTCATTTTTTGAAAAAAGAATTACATGATTATTTATTGATTTATCTAACTCCAACTGAATTATTGTTCCTTTAAACTGATTTGGCTTATTCACCCCTTTTACAGGCATTGTTAATTTAGTATTTGAAAAAATTATGTTAGTTCTATTATAAAAACCAAAATAACTTACTTCATCTTCTTGAGTATCAAAATTATAAAAAAGTTGAGAATCCAATATTGATTCAGTATTTGAATTTTTAGGCCAAGGCTTGAAATTAGCAATAGGTCTTAAAAATAACGGGAAAACATCTTCTAATAGCATTTCTTGATACTTTTTACCAACTAAAATGAAATTTATAATACTTTTAATAAAAAAGACGTACATCAAAAATAAAATTACAGGAAATAAAATAGGATTAAATTTTCCATTAAACATAACAAATATAAATAAGTATGCAAAAAATCCAGCTATTATGAAAAAGAATAATGAAGAAAAAATAAGCTGTTTAATTAATTTTATCCTAAATTTTTCAGCATCTTGAACTTTAGATAATATTTTTTCATCAAAATATTTATAATATAGTTCTTTTTTATTATTCATAGTATAAATTTTACCATATTTCCAAAATAATACCTAATTCATCCTTAAATAACTTTCAATAAAATTATCTAAATCCCCGTCCATAACAGCATCTACGTTTCCAGTTTCATAATTAGTTCTGTGATCTTTCACCATTTTATATGGATGAAAAACATATGAACGAATTTGAGATCCAAAATTAATATCTACATTTTCACCTTTTAACTCTGCTAATTTTTTTTCATGTTCAGCTTGCCTTATTGCTAACAATTTTGATGCCAAAATTTGCATTGCATTTTCTTTATTTTGCAATTGAGAACGTTCTTGCTGGCATTTTACCACTATACCTGTAGGTTTATGCAAAATTCTTACAGCTGTCTCTACCTTATTTACATTTTGACCACCAGCACCTCCTGAACGCATAGTATCTATTTCTAAATCCTCTGGAGGTATTACAATAGTTTTTTCAAAATCTTCAATAATAGGCGAAACTTCTACTGAAGCAAAACTTGTTTGACGTTTTCCATTCGCATTAAATGGCGATATTCTTACTAGTCTATGCACACCCTTTTCAGCTTTTGAATATCCAAAAGCATATTTACCTGTAATTTTTATAGTAGCTGATTTTATTCCTGCCTCATCTCCATCTAATTTGTCAAGCAATTCAACTTTCCAATTATGACTTTCAGCCCAACGCATATACATACGCAAAAGTAAACTAGCCCAATCTTGAGCATCAGTTCCTCCAGCTCCTGCATTTATCGTCAAGATTGCATCGGCTTCATCATATTCCCCACTAAGCATTTGTTTAATCTCAAATTTATCAAGAGCCTTTTCCATCTCATTTAAATTTTCAAAACATTCGTTAATTAAATCAGAATCACCGATTTCTAAAGCTGTTACAGAATCTTCCAAAGTATTTACACAATGATCTACAAATTCAAGATTATCTTTTATATCCCTAATTCGGGCTCCTAATTCAGAAGCTTTCTTTTGATTTCCCCAAATTTCAGGAGTCTGCATCTCTTTTTCTAAATTATCTAATTCTTTTTTTAATTTTGCAGTGTCAAAGACACTCCTTTATTTTATCAAATCTATCCTTTAAATCATTTAATTTCTGTTTTATTTCTGTTTCCATAATTAAAGTTTATATAAAAAAAATTTATATTGCAATTAACAAAAAAACTGCTATAATAGTCACTATTAGTAAGGAGAGTTTAATGGCTAATTTAATCGATAGTTACAAAAAAGTTTATGAAAATAAAAATGCTCATATAAGTTTAGGGATTATAGCTATAATATGGACATTATTATCGACTCTTTGGGATATTAAGTCTGGAAATATAAATAATTATCGACAAAATCCTTTTGATATCATATTTAATATAATTATTGGAGCATATAGTATTCAATTCCTTCACAATAGCATAAACAATATTGAAAATGGTGTTATCCCTATATTAAAAAAAATTCCTTGGGTTATGCTCGTAGGAATAATTCAATTAAACATCGTTTGGGGAATATATGCTTGTATATTTCTAATCTTAGCAGTACTAGCATATATGCTAACACATTTTTTAATTTTACCAATTTTAATTATAATAGCTTTATTATTTATTGCAATGTTTATATACTATATTTTCCTAGCATTCGCGGATAATTTGAAAGTAAAAGGACTTTTTAATATCAAATTGATATTTAATATAATTCCATATACTATAAAACCTTTATATAAAAATACTATTAAATTCTTATTATTCACATTATTAATAGTAGCAGTATATATTTTGCTATACGTATTAGCCGGATTATCTGGTGTTGACAAAATAATAAATATTACAAATGATTTATATTTATTTGATCTTTTGATGAATATAATTGCAAGTTACATTGTAATTATAACTTGGTATTTTGCTTTCCCTTATTCTTTAATAGACTCATACAAAGAATTAATTAAACCTATTCTCAGAAAGGAAGAAGATAATGGCGCAAATGCTTAATGGATTAAAAAAAATATACTCTGGGGAAAAAGCATTTGAAAGACATATTTCATTGTTTTCTATTTGCGGAATTGCAGGAATTTTAAACGCTTATATTGCACTTGCAAATCAAGGCTTAATAGATATTTCCAATATTCAAAAAATTTGTTTCACGATATTACTAATTATATTTGGAATGTTTTTCATCGGATATGAAACGATATTTATGCATTCAAGAGAAATTCCAGATATTGATAGTAATTCATTCAAATTGGCACTAAAAAAAATTCCTTTCATTATATTTTTAATAGGAATCCCAATATTACTGGTAAGCTTATTTACAAAATATCAATACACTGCTTTTTGTATTGAAACAATTATCGCAATTCCGCTTACAATGATGCAAGCAGGATTTTCATATAATTACGAAGACAAAGGATATGATCTTTTATTCCATAAATTTAGGGTTAAAGAATATTTTCTAATACTTGTAAAAAGATTATGGCTAGTTATTTTAAGCTACATAACAACATATTTTATTATTTTTATTATATTTTTTATAATTGGTTTGATAACTGCTTTTTATTACAAAGGTGATATTAACACAATGACACTTTTTATTTCTTCACAACAAACAATTATTGAAAAATTATCAAATATTATTGCTAGTATCTTATTTATGTATACCATCTCAATAGGAATACTTATCTGGGATTATGAGGTTTTAAAAACATATGAAAGAGAGGAATAATGAACGTTATTGACATAATGATTGACGGATTTAAGAAAGTATATTCTGGAAAAAATGTACTATCTAAACATTTTTTTATGTTTATAATAATAGCAATTTTATCAATATCAACTGTTAATGTCCAAATAATGGCTAATACAATAGAAAAAACAAAAGAGATCCCAAATATTAGTCAATTATTGATATGTTTGGCAATTACTATTATAATAGGGATTTATACTGGAGGATATAATTTATTATATTCTCACAATGCTTTTAATAGAGAAAATAAAGATATATTACCAGAAATAACTTTAACCCCCTTCAAAGTATTCTTAAAAACATTACCATTAATGATTATATGGTCATTATACATTCTTGTTGCAATATTCTTTTCAATGTTTTTAATTTCTAGCAAATCACTATTAACAGTATTAGGAATATTTCTATTTCTATTTTTATTATTTTTATGTGCTTTTGTTAATTTTGTATACATTGCATACATCAAGAACTTTGATTCTAATGGATTATTTAATATAAATTTGCCATTCAAATACATGCAAAAATCTTTTTCTGACTTTGTTTTACTTGGACTTCTTTTTATACCTGTATACGGGGTAGCAATGACTCCAAGTTTTATAGTAGGTTTGTTATTTGGACTTTTGGGAGCAAAAACAATTATGGCATTATATGCAGGCGGAATACTTGGTGGATATTTAGGATTTATTGTTCAAATAGTATGGTACTATTCTCTCGTTCAGATTTATAAAAATAAAATAGAACCCAACTTATAAAAAGAGCCTTTAAAAGGCTCTTTTTTAATACGTCATTTCCCAATTATCATTTAATATTTTTCCAAAACAGCCATGTCCCCAAGTAGGTCTTGAAGAATTACAAGCTCTTTGGAAATTATCTTCTCTGGTTTCTTTATCTAACGGAGCAGGAACCACCTCAGTTTGAGAATTCGAACCACTAGGATCTCCATCTAACACACTATAATCGTCAATTACCCCATTTTGGTAAAGATACATTCCAAAAAAATCTCTTCCTACTACATTGGGACCTTGCTTACCATTAACATCAACCATCATTGATAAAACAATAAAAGAATTGTCATTTGAAACAGAATCAACTGCAACAGAAGCACCACTAGCTAATACAAATGTATTTATATTGTCTTGAGGACCGCTAAATGGATAAGTAGTACCATCCAACTTTTTATATACAGAAACAGGAAAACAAGGCGAAACATCATGCCCACAATCTTGGACAACCTTAAAATATGTTTTTACAAAATTTGCTGCAGCATCTTGGGTTGCGAAACCAGCTTCTTTTAAATTCACAGCATTTCTATCTGTCTGATATTGTAATGCCGCTTGTTGAAATTCATTATATACTTTATGCAACTGAGTAACATAAGATTTTCTTTGGTAATTCTGCATTAAAGTTGGAACGGTTATTGCTGACACTACACCAATTATTCCTAATGTTACCAATACTTCTGCTAACGTAAATGCTGGAGCTGAGCCTAGATTACGCCCCCCCCCCGATTTTCAAATCTTTTCATTCTTCGCTCCTTTCTCTATACTTTCTTTCTATTATAATAACACTATTTTTTGAATTTATCAAGGTATATTCATCTGTTTGGTCTAATATAAATCTGAATTAATGTGTTATAATTGCGACAAATGTAAAGGAGAGATATTATATGAAAGATTTTGAATTGAATCTTACTATGGAAGAATTAGAAAAACGTACCCATAAAGATTATCTAATGACAAAAAAGATGTTAAAAGCTGATGCACCGGAATATTTTCAACTTGCCGATGGTGATAAAGAAGCTCTTAAACATCTTGTAAAAGCTGCTTATATATTAGAAAAAATCAATATGCAAATTGATTGTCATCACAATCTTGAATTCAAAGCTTTTTTAGAAGAAGAAATTAAAAAAGGAAACAAACAAGCTGAACTTACAAAAATACTTTTTGATGCTCAAAAGGGTATGAATGCAATAGATACAATGTCTAATAAAATTAACCTTGCAAAAGGTATTATAGAATTCCCCGGCAAAGGTGTTTACCCTGAAGATTTATCAAAAGAAGAATTTCATTCTATTTTAACAAAAATGATTAACGAAGGAAAAATTGAAGAAGTCAAAAATATATTAACTCAACGTTCAGTTGTTGAAAGATCTGGCGATGAATTGATCGGGATTGATTATATTAATAAATTCAAAGATAATTTTTCAAAAATGGCAGATGAAATTGAAAAAGCTTCGGAAGTATCTACCAATGAAGATTTTAACGAATACTTAAAACTTCAAGCAAAAGCTCTAAGACAAGCTGACCCTATGCTTGATGCATATGCTGATAAAAAATGGGCGACATTACAAGATACACCTCTTGAATTCACTATCACAAGAGAAAACTATGAAGATGAAATGACAGGAACAATTGCTGAAAACAAAGAACTTTCAGAACTTCTTGAAAAAAATGGCATTAAAGCTACTCCAAAAGATTTTTTAGGCGGCAGAGTAGGTATTGTAAACAAAAAAGGCACAGAAGCCCTTATGGCAATAAAAAAATATCTTCCAACACTTGCTCAAAATATGCCATTTGCAGATGAATATGAACAAAATATTAATCCTAACAGTGATGCAAAACAGACAATGGTAGATGTTGATTTAGTAGCTGTAACTGGTGATGTAGGAGCATATAGAGGCGGAATAACCCTTGCTGAAAATTTACCAAACGATGACAAATTATCACTTACAATCGGTGGTGGCAGACGTAATGTTTACCACAGACAAATCCGTTTTATAAGTGATATGAAAAAACTACAAGAAAGACTTGATGCGATTTTAGATAAAGAACAACACAAATATTATTTAGATGAAGCAGATCATTGGTTTACAATCGGACATGAAAATGCACATTCTCTTGGACCTAAAAAAGCTTGTGAAACACTTGGAAAATACCGCAATATTATAGAAGAAAACAAAGCTGATATGGGTTCTTTAGCTTTTGTTGATTTATTAACAGAACTTGGAATGTACACAGAAGAACAAAGAAAACAAATCATTGTAACAACTATTGCTGACAACTTCTTAAAATCAAAACCAACATTAAGCCAAGCTCATAGAGTACGTACCGTAATGCAAAACAAATACTTCTCAGAACGTGGAGCTTATGACATTATAGACGGAAAAATCCATGTAAATATAGACAAAGTTGTTCCAATCGCAAAAGAAATGCTATCAGAAATTGTAAGAATTCAAATAGAAGGCGATTTTGATAAAGCTGAGAAATACGTTCTTGATAACTTTATCTGGACAGACAATATGGAATTGATAGCACAAAAACTTCAAAAAATAAGTAAAACATTAAATGGCAGAACAGAATCTGAACTTGCTGAAAAATTACTTAAAGAATAATAAAATAAGCAAAAAAATAAGGGGCAGATTATATCTGCCCTTATTTAATATAAACTATCCCAATAACCTTTAGTATTATCATCAGGATTTATGTCCTTTAAAGCATAATCATAACATCCTCTACCATTATACGTTGAACCATCCTGTTTTTTCGTACACAATTTATTCCACGTTCCTGTAGTGAATACAAAAATATCATAACCTTGCCTATTAGGAGCTCTTTTAGGACCATTTGTATCGAACGTCAATGAAACCCCATCATACTTACCATGATAAAAAAATGTTAAACTTGATATAACTGCACCATCTGATAAATAATATAATTTTGCATACGGAGTGTTATAAGGGGCTACACCATAAATATTTCCATATAATTGAGAACTTTTACCAGAATAATTTAAAACATATATTTTCAAACTATTTAAATTCCCAGATTTCATTTCTGTTAATTTATTAAATCTAGAAAGAAAATCCTCATTTATAATTTCAAAATCATCCATATTAGAGTTTACACAAGTCCCAGTCTGAGATTCTGGGAGAGAACCACATATATTATTTAATTCTTTAAAGTTATTATAACCAAATTCTGTAGCTGTTTGATTCATAGCATTCTGAATTATGCTACTACTACGCATAAATGCTGTTCGTAATTGTTTTATTCTATATTTATTAATTAAACTCGGCAATGTAAAAGCTGCAACAACACCTATTATCCCTAATGTTATCAATACCTCTGCTAATGTAAATCCCAAGCGTGCAGCTTGACCCGACACAAAATTTTTAAATAACTTCCTAAAACCTTGTGAGATAAGCTCTAAATTGCCCCCCCCCCGACATTCTTAAATCTTTTCATTTCTCGCTCCTTTCTTTATTGAATATTATATACGATTTTCAAAAATTTCTCAATATTTAAAATTTTTAACAATTAAGCAATTTTTTAATATTAAAAACGTTTATTAATACAAGGGATATTTATAAAAGGGGATATTATGACAGAACCAATTAAGACAGTAGGAAACATTTCTGCATCAACTTATCAATCAATGGATGGCTCAAATTTTACAGTCACAGGTATTGAAGAAAAATACAAATTAGGCAAAGGTTATGCATCTGCATTTGTAGGAGCTGCTACAAATTTTAAAGATGATGGAATGTTTGTTGTTGATTTAAAAGGCGGATATAATTACGATAAAAATGGAATTTTTAACCAAAATTTACGAATTAGAAATAAAATGGGCAAAAATACAGAATCAACTCAAATAAGATATTCTCCATTAACTGTAGATTTTCCAGTTGGTAAAAATACAAACATTTATGTAAATCCGCATTATTCAGGACAATATGACTACAAAAAAGATAAATGGACAAATAGCATAGGAGCATTCGCTGGTGTTACTCAAAAAATAAATGATAACACGACAATATCACTCGAAGGTCAAAGATATAATTTACAAGATATAAAAGATAACAGTGGTAAAAATTGGAGTATTAACGCAATTGTTTCTTACAAATTTTAATCTTTAATTTCGTGCTGAAAAGCCCAAGCTGAATGATTGTGAATACTTTCAAATGCTTCACATTCGACTTCAAACTCTTTTATTATATTATGATTTCGAAGTTTTACTACAACATCACGCAGAACATCTTCAACAAACTTCGGATTATCCCAAGCCTTTTCTGTTACAAACTTTTCATCTTCTCTTTTTAAAAGAGGATACACCGGACAAGATGCACAAGATTCAATTAATTCAATCAAATCCTCAATCCAAACTTGTTCGCTTTCATCATAAGATACTCTAACTTTTATAAAAGCTCTTTGATTATGAGCTCCATTTTCTGAAATTTCTTTTGAGCAAGGACAAAGAGTTGTAACAGGCACTTCTACTCCTAAGATAAATTTATAATCGCCATCTTCTATCCTACCCTCAAATGAACAATGATAACTCATAGGAGCAACCATTCCCTTCACAGGAGATTTTTTGTCTATAAAATAAGTAAATTTGAATTCTAACTCTCCACTTTGAGCATCCAAATTTTTAATAATTTTTTCCAAACACCCTTTTATATCAACACCTAGTAAATTTTTATGCTGCCATTCTGTCAAAACTTCTACAAATCTTGACATATGTGTTCCCTTATAATCACGAGGCAATGAAACATTAACACGTGCTTTTGCACATACAACTTGATTAGAACTATTTTTTCTTTGAATTATCAAAGGTAATTCCAGATGCTTAATCCCAACTTTTTGAATATCTACATTTCTATTATCTTTTAAATTTTGAATATCTTTCATAATTAAATTCTAACATAAATATAAAGATAAGCATAAAAAAAAGACCTTGATAATTGTATTCAAGGCCTATCCGTTTAAATAAGAAGAGAGAGCTTTATATTTATATAAAGTACTCTCTCTTTAAAAAATTGCTATTTTTATGTTGTTTTATTAAGAAATATTACAACTATTTTTGTTCTTGTGCAGTAGCTTTGTCTAATAGCCCTCTAATTCTAAGGTATCTATCTAATTCAACTCTAAATTTAGGTAAATTTTGGTATAATCCATTAGACATTAAAACCCTGTTATCATATTTAGGGTCTAAAATATAAACAGTAGGGAAGCCACTAATACCAACATCTTCTACTAAAGCATTATTTTCAGGAGCTTCTACATTTACCATTACAAAATTAAATTTATTTTTGTAATTACCACTTAATGTTTTAAATTTAGGCATAAATTTCATGCAATATCCACACCAATCAACATAAAATAAAGCCACCATTGGTTTATCAGACTCTAAAGCCTTTTGATAAGTAATACCGATTTTATAATCTGATGGATGTTTTGGGGCATTCATTGCTGCATAAGCAAAACCCAAAATAGATGATACTGCTACTGCAATAATAATTCCTAATGTTATTAAGATCTTTTTCTTCATAATATCCTCCATTATTAATTATACATCAAAACTTTTATCTGACAAATTTTTAAATATGAAATAAAACTTAACAAACAACTTGAATTTTTATATATAATAGTATATACTAAGTATATACTAAGTAGTCTTAAATATATATTTACCCCAAAGTGTTGTATCTTGTGTCACTAAAAATAAGAAGGAGTTTAAAAAGGTATGAAAAAAAATGCACTTGTAAAAATGAAACAAACAAGTCAATCTTCAAATCCTGCAAAAAACGAAATTTTAGACGGTTCAAATGATAGCACTCTTTCAAATTACATAAGAGAAATATCTGACTACCGTTCACTATCTGCATCCGAAGAAAAAGAATTAGCTAGAAACGCAAAGAATGGAGATGCTGAAGCAAAAAATAAATTAATAAAAGCTAATTTAAAACTTGTAGTTACTATTGCCAAAAAAGCAATCCATATGTCTAATTTACCTATGATTGACTTGATTCAAGAAGGAAACCTTGGACTTATGGTCGCTGCAGAAAAATTCAACTATAAACTTGGATATAAATTTGCAACTTATGCAAGCTGGTGGATTAAACAAGCAATGTTTAAAGCTATATCTGAACAATCTCACTGTATGAAAATACCTGTATATATTCAAGAAACCCTATCAAGATTTTCAAAACTTAAACGAGAAATGGAGCGAGAAAATAACTGTCAAGTAAAAAATGAAGAAGTAGCAAAAAGAATGAATATTCCTGCAAATAAAATAGATGCATTCTTAAATGCTTACACAAAAACAATTTCTATCGAAAGCGGTATTGAAAATAATAATGGCAAAGAAATGAATATCGCAGATATTATTGAAGATAAAAAAGCATCTGCAACAGAAGATGTTGAATATGAACATTTAAAATCAGACATCTTAAATGTTATTTCAACACTAAAAGATAGAGAACAAGCTGTTGTTAAAATGCGCTACGGCATTGAAAACGACACAAAAATGACACTTGAAGAAATCGGAAACATCTATGGAGTAACAAAAGAATGTATCCGCCAAACTGAATTAAGAGCTTTAAAGAAAATGAGATTCTCCGTGTTAGGTCAAGAAGTTTTAGCAACTTATATTGACTAAGAAGGTGTATATTTATATCTAATTAAATTTATAAAAAGTTAAAAAGTGATATAAAATATTTATATCACTTTTTATTTTTTATTTATACAAACTTTCCCAATATCCTTTAGAAGAATCACTTGGGTTTTGATTTGCTTTTGCATAATTATAACAACCGTAAAAAACGTGAGAAGGGCAACCGCTCTTATTGTTATCACAACAAGAAGCCCAATAATATCCGCTATCAAAATCAAAGATATCATAACCATATCTATTTGGACCTTTAAAAGGTCCATTTGTATCAATAGTTACTTTTACCCCATCTTTTGGACCATGGTGTTGAAAATTTATTTGTCCAACAGCTGATCCATCAAATAAGAGATAAAAATCAACCACTGACTGCCCATGATCATATGCTGAAGGGAAGGCATTGAACTGATAATTTCCAATTAAATTTCCAGAATAATCATACAATTTATTTTTACTAATAAGATTGCACGTAAATTGATTTGCACATGCACCTGCTCTTATAGTCGCAACATTTATTATTTTTAATTTTTCGGCGAACAATTCATTTATAGCTGCTCTATCTTCATTGGGAACATTTGCCAATTGTTCTAATGCACCTTTTTTATTAGCCATGTATTCTAATGAATATTCACTTAAAACCGCTACTAAGGTATCTTCTAAGACTGCAGAACTTTTTTTAAAAGCTGTCTCAAGTTGTTTTACTTTAAATTTATTAATTACACTTGGTAATGTTAATGCAGCAACAACACCTATTATCCCTAATGTTATTAAAACCTCTGCTAGTGTAAAACCTTTTTTATTTTTATAGTAATGTAATATATCACTAATATAACATTTTGAATTTACTTTTTCAACCTCGGGAAAACATTTTGTATCAAGCTCTAAATTGCCCCCCCCCCGAGAACGTTGTGTGTAAATAAAATTCCACTATTATTGTATAATTTGCTATTTTTTTGTACCTGTTCTACTTCATATCTTTTCATATATTGCCTCTTCCTTAAAAAATTTATATTCAAAATTTTTAAAACCTAATAATAATTATTTATATATCTATATTATAACAGATTTATACATTTTTACAACTTATAAAGTCCTAAAAACTAACAAAGACAAAACTTTTTATCTATCATTTCAAAATTTTCATATAAACAGATGTATACTTTTTAATTAATATCATTAATATTAAAGTATGAGAAAAATTCTTACAATACTTTTTATTATAATATTTTCAACAAGTAATGCTGTATTTGCTGAAGTAGATTTGTGGGACAACTTCGGAGACACTAATGTATACGGTCAAACTCCAGTAAGTGATAAAGAATTTGAACAAGCATTAGAAAGTAAAAAA
>ENA-UEPJ01002135-UEPJ01002135.1-human-gut-metagenome-genome-assembly--contig:-NODE-2135-length-21244-cov-7.281854_pt1 | contig 21244 bp, 17 predicted proteins | sample MGYA00242890_ERZ507896 | MGnify/ENA primary metagenome ERZ507896 (study PRJEB26167, sample SAMN06115508) | human gut metagenome | host: Homo sapiens | place: China:Qinghai | collected 2015-08-20... | reverse complement strand
GTGGAAGATACCGCAGCAGTAGTAGGAATAGATCTGACCAGTAAGGATTTCTGGAGAGAAAGTCTGAAGTCTTTTGCCGATATGATTGATGAATTTGTAGAACTTACGTAACGGGATTTTAAAAGGGAACAGGAGAATAGGTACAACAATTGTCAATGAAATCGGCAATGTCATGTTATACAATAATCAGATTACAGACGTAATGGTATTGATTCAAAGATAAAGGTAATACAAAACGCGAACCCCGCGGCAATCGCCACGGGGTTCTTGTTTATGATATCAATTGAGGATGATATCTCATTTATAGACCAGCGTCAGAAACTGGTAATTACTATAATTAGTTAGCAGCTGCAGCTGTTGTAGCTTCCTCTGTAGTAGCTTCTTCTGTTGTAGCAGCTTCCTCTGTAGTAGTAGCTTCTTCTGTTATTGCAGCTTCTGTAGTAGTAGCTTCTTCTGTTGTTGCAGCTTCTGTTGTAGCAGCTTCTGTAGTTGTAGCTTCTTCAACTACTACTGTAGTAGCTTCTGTAGCTGCTGTATCTTCTGCTGTAGAACCGCAAGCTGTAAGCATTGCTGCACCTAATGTAAGACTCATAATTGTTGCTAAAACTGTTTTCTTCATAATAATTTCTCCCTTATTAAACTTGTATATCGTTTATGTACAAACGCTATACCAAAATGTAATCAGATGAACTGATCAACACTGTTGTCGTTTACAAGTTCATTATTATACCCATTTTTCATGAAACGTCAATAGATATATTTAAATTTTATTCATTTTACATTAACTTTATATTTACAACACATTCATAATTTGTTCATAATTCGATATTATTTACTGAATTAAGTAGAAAATATTTGTGAAGTTGTACTAATACAAATTCAAATTGTGTCCAAATTTATGACAATTTACAGAAATTTACCTCCCGCATCTGGAAAAATTTGGAGTATCTCCTATCTTTTCCCACAAGCCCTCCTTTTTACTGTATAATAAAAAGGCACGCATCCTTCTCTGGCGGTTGGCTTTTGAAAACACGTCAAGGCTGTAAGGACTTCTAAGCACCTGCGAAAGAAATGCTTTTATTACAAGTCCTGCGCCTAAAACTCGCCTATGGCTCAAACAACGGCTCGGACTTGCCAGCATTTCTTTTTTGCTGCTAAGAAGTACTAACAGCCATTCCTAAGGTTTTCAGAAGCCAACCGTCAGAGAGCGGATGCTGTCTAAAGCTTATTCAGCAAAATGGAAAAATTTCTATATACAGCCACAGCTCATGATAGTTCGGTGAATGCAGCTTAGGGAATGATGTTTAGTATTTCTTAGAACAAAGCACAAATGCTTGCAAGCCAGGCGCAACTGTCTGAGCCCAAAGGGCGAGTTTTGCGCCCGGCTTGTATGGTAAGCATTTGCGATGCAGTTCTTAGAAATTCTTACATCATGTACGTGGCAAAAGAACCGAACTACCATGCACTGTGGCGTACCTAGAAGAAAGGAATTTAAAATTGAAGAGATATTATATAGGTTTGGCGATATTTATTATGACAAGTGCAGTGGGGTGTGGGAATACAGCGGCGGCGCTTCCTGTAGAGAATTTCCCGGTGGAAGAGCAGACGCAGACAGCATCAGGGGAGAGAGAAGCAGTAATGGTTAGGAATAATACTTACGATACCCTGAATGTGGCAACTTATCTGACCAGGATTGGAGATACCTACTATCTTGCAGACTGCTATCATGATCAGATTCTGTACCATGATAATCTGACAGACCCGTTGACCTCCTGGCAGGTGCTGACAGATGAAGTACACTATGCACACACAATAGCCGGGGATGGGGATATTATACTGATTGATGATACGGAGAATAACAGGTTGTTGTCTTTTCACAGAGAAGAAGAGGGCTATACCAAGGGTACAGTCTTTGAGAACATTGGCATGAAGCCCCATTATGTGCAGTATGATGCGCAGAACAAGCAGTTTCTGGCGTGGAGCTCCATAACAGGAGAAATGTTTTATCTGAAGAAAGATTCCCAGAGTCAGGAATTATATATAGAAAAGACATTACAGATACCGGAACTATATGGGGTATATGTCAGATCCTTTACCATTATGGGGGATGAACTCCTTTTCGTGTCAGGACATAATAATCAGAAGATCATACGGGCTGACCTGGAGACTCTGACAGTAAAAGACAGCTATCCCGTACCGGCACAGATAGCAGGAATGGTACAGCTGACGAAGATACAAGACTATTACTATATTACAATATCTACAGATAATACAGAAAATCAGGATTATGCGACGATTATCAGAACGAAAAGTCTGGAAGATCTCAGTACAGGGGGTTATGAAGATGTGTATCAGCAGTTCGGAGTCAGCGGGGGGACGCCATATTATATTACCTGTATAGATGGAAGATATTATATGGCGCATCACCGCACGGCTCAGAATATCATTGCCTTTGATGTGACAGATAATGTGATCAGCAATGTGGAAGTCATATATTAGCGGTCATTGCTCCTGATAAAAGGCAACATGACATACAAGGGCAGCCCATAGAAAAGGGCATAGGCATAACGGAACTCTGTTGCAACCGGAGTAGCGATACATAAGGTAATGACCAGGACCATGGCAGGAATCATTAAAACGGCATTGGCATAGCGGGATTCACGAAGGCACATGCACAGACTGATCAGCAATGACCAGAACATACCGCCCATGCTCCACAGGAAACCAAACAGTGGAATCAGTTTCCAGAGCTTGAATAGGATTTCACGGATTTTAATGATAATACTACCTTTTAACAGAGGCTGCCAGGTAAGACCGAAGTTATTGGGATAGATACCGTCACTTAGTCCCACCTCATAATCGCCGGCAGGATACCAGAAACCATGAGTCTGTGCGACATAGGCATCAAAATAAGCCGGTATATGGGACAGGCCTATAGAGAACCACAGTGAGAGGAATTCCCCCTTATGGGAATCCAGATACGTACCGCTGGTAGAACGAATCAGATTCTTGATTGGATCGGATACATCAGGCTGATACAGACTGGCTACCTGCTCCAGATCCATATAGTGTGACAGGGTCTCTCGCTGCTCATCTGTAAGGGATTCACCCCGTGCAACGACACAGGCAAGCTGCTGGACAGGAATAGAGACAGATTCTGCAAAATCAGCCTGTTTAATCTCATATACATTCATGCATGGGTATTTTACAAATAAAACCAGGGCAAGAATGATAAGATGAACAGGAATCATAACCTTCCATCTGTCGCGGAAGACGAAGAGGACAAAAGGCAGAGTAACCAGGAAGATATACCAGCCGTTTGTACGCAGCAGACACATCATAATACTGGATAAGAGATAGGGCAGCAGAATGGTAAAGTAATCTGCTGCTTTTAATTTGGATAATTTATCGCATAACAGCAATCGCAGAAGAGAGGCAGCTGCAAGCGTCACACAGCCTGCAAAAGGAATGTCCTTCCATATCGTAACAGCAAAGATACCATGATATGGCATAAGGGCATAGAAACAGATCGTAACAATGCAGACCGGCGTGATAATGTGAGCCTTTTGCAGCGTACGGACAACATATCCTGCGGTAAAAGCCATGAAGCACATCTGGAAAAAGGTGTAGAAACCTAATCCTACATAAGCATTTCCCGTTAATTGCATACCGATATGATAGAAGAAACCAATCAGCAGCGTGTGTATCACAGAGTGGTGGTTGGACAGCTCATAAGCACCAATGATTTGTGCATACTGATTAATACTGTCTGGTGTCATGACACCGGGATATTCATGCAGATAATAAGGAAGCCATGCCAGCAGGCAGGCACCAAAGGCAATATAGGGAAGCCAGGGCTGCGGATAGAGCATGGTATCAATTCTGAGCGGCGAGACATAGATCAGCAGGCACAGAACGGCATGGTAATAGATCAGTCCAAGTCCTGCGGCAGACAATATCAGTATAATGAGCCGGAAGAGAGTGCTGGCCATATCTCCATAAAGCGTGGAACCTGTGGCTGCCAATGTAAACAGGGTGAAAAGGGCAGCAAGAATGCCTGCGTACCATGGATCGGCGTCTTTCATCCTTGTTTTGAGCGAAGAGGAGGAAAGCTTTCTATATATATAGAAGAAAACGGCAAATATAAGAAGAGACATCGGATTAGTTGTATTCATCTGCGTCAGACGCATTATGGCAAACAGCGACAGAAAACTTTTGCATGTGATATCTAACAGGTTCATATGAGATACCTCCTAACAGTTAATAGTATGTTCCATTTTCATCATAAAATGAATTTATACGTGCGTCAAGCAATACGGGATGGGTGGCTTGCATAAATAGGAAAAGTCTGATATTATCAGAAACGAAAGACTGGAATTTATGTGCAGAACAATACTGCAGAAAAGAGGAGTATATGAGTTGGGAGAATAAGGTACGTAAGGTTGTCCCCTATGTAGCGGGAGAGCAGCCACAGAATCAGAATGTAATCAAGTTAAATACCAATGAATGCCCATATCCACCGGCACCGGGCGTAGAAGAAGTACTTCATCATTTTGATGGCAATGTATTACGTAAATATCCGGACCCGGATGTGACTTTGCTTAGAAATGCCCTGGCAAAGAGATACCAGGTAGCACCGGAACAGGTCTTTGTCGGAGTAGGCTCGGATGATGTACTTGCAATGGCTTTTCTTACGTTCTTCCATTCAGACAAGCCGGTACTCTTCCCTGATATTACATATTCTTTCTATGACGTATGGGCAGATTTATACAGAATCCCATATGAGTGTCAGCCGTTGGATGAGAATTTCAACTGGAAGAAAGAAGATTACCTGAAGGAAAATGGCGGTATTGTGCTGGCTAATCCCAATGCACCTACAGGAATCGCAGTGCCTGCAGCACAGATAGAAGAAGTGATCGCAGCCAATCAGGACAGCGTTGTGATCGTGGATGAGGCATATGTAGACTTTGGAGCAGAAAGCTGCGTGCCATTGGTTGATAAGTATGAGAATCTGCTGGTTACACAGACTTTTTCCAAATCCCGCTCTCTGGCAGGCATGAGAATCGGATTTGCCATTGGCAGTAAAAAGCTCATAAAATACTTAAATGATGCCAAATTCTCCTTTAATTCCTATACCATGAATGCGCCTACGATAGCAGCAGGTGTAGCTTCTGTGGAGGATGAGGAGTATTTCCAAAAGACGGTTGCCAGAGTCGTAGCGACCAGAGAGGCTGCCAAGAAAGAACTGACAAGACTGGGATTTACTTTCCCTGATTCCAGAACGAATTTTATTTTCGCAACACATAAAGATATACCAGGAGAAGAAATTTTCCAAGCATTACGTGAACATGACATTTATGTAAGACACTGGAACAAGCCAAGAATCGCAGACAGTCTGCGTATTTCTATTGGAACAGATGAAGAGATGCACCAAATGATTGCATTTTTAGAGGATTATTTAGAAAGAAGAGGAAACTAAAGTGAAGGAATTTATCATTAATATTTTAAAAGGTATGGTAATTGGCCTTGCCAATATCATCCCCGGTGTCAGCGGTGGCACAATGATGGTATCCATGGGAATCTATGATAGACTGATTCTGTTATTGACTCATTTTGTAAAGAAATTCAAGGAAGCAATGAAGCTTCTCATCCCTATTGTAATCGGTATGTTACTGGCAATTGCCCTGTTATCCAAGGTCATTACCAAGATGTTTGATGCCATCCCTTTGCAGACAACGCTGCTTTTTGTAGGTATGATCATCGGCGGACTTCCTGTAATCTTCAAGAAAGTAAAGGGTAAGAAAGTCGGCGTTGCACAGATTATCGGTTTTGCAGTGTTCTTTGTACTGGTAATCGGCTTATCTCTGATAGGTGAGGATGACAGCAGAACAGCAGATGTATCTTTGAACTTCATGAACATTCTGAAGCTGTTCCTTGCTGGCGCGCTTGCAGCAGGTACTATGGTTATTCCAGGTGTCAGCGGTTCCATGGTTATGATGATCATTGGATATTACACCGTTATTATTGGTACGATCAGCGGATTGATCGACGCCCTGCATCCATTTGATATGGCAGGTATTCTGGCAGCATGTGGTGTATTGGTTCCTTTTGGTATCGGCGTTCTGGTTGGTATCGTAGTGATTGCCAAGCTGATTGAATTTGTGTTAAAGAAATACAGCCAGACAGCATACTGGTCTATTATCGGACTGATCGTTGCGTCACCCTTTGCCATTCTGATCATGATGGGCAGCGTGACAATCAACGCTGTGAATATCTTAACAGGTATTGTTATGCTGGCAGCAGGCTTCCTTATCGCAATGAAGCTTGGCGGCGAATAAGATAAAAACGATGAACAGGAAGGTGTGATGTAACATGGAGGCATATACTGATTTCGCGAGTGTCTATGATGAATTGATGGATAATACGCCCTACGGGCAGTGGTGTGACAATATTCTGAACGTGCTGGGAGAGTATGGGATCAGGGATGGCCTGGTGCTGGACATGGGCTGCGGTACGGGCAGTCTGACGGAGCTTCTTGCAGCAAAAGGCTATGATATGATCGGCGTGGATTATTCCGAGGAAATGTTGAATATAGCCTTTCAGAAGAGAGAAAAGTCAGGACATGACATTCTGTATCTGAATCAGGATATGAGAGAATTCGAGCTGTATGGAACAGTGCGTGCTATTGTAAGCATTTGCGATTCCATTAATTATCTGTTAGAGGATGAGGATGTTGTTACCTGCTTTAAGCTGGTGAATAATTATCTGGACCCGAAGGGCATCTTTTTCTTTGATTTTAATACGAATTATAAATATGAGACTGTCATTGGAGACAGAGTCATTGCTGAGACAAGAGACGATTGCAGCTTCATTTGGGAGAATTTCTATGATCCGGAAGAGTTGACGAATTGGAAAATAAGACAAGAGATTAGGAAAACGGGCAGCTTAGGAATGGAGAATGATATGAAGAATAAGAATATATGGAAAAAATTACCAGCACTCGCATTAATTTTAATTATATATATAACCTTATGTCTGAGAGTATATACAAGGTTTATCATACATAATGATAGTTATAATCTGAATGAGAGTGAAAATGGAAAAGTAAGTGAAGAGCTTAAAAAAGGTGACGGAATGACGGTGGCTATTGATGAGGATAATGACAATGGCATCAGTCCTTTGTGGTGGTCTGGTAATGGTCCGGCTCCACAAGTAACTAAAATCGAACTTTATAATCATGGTTTGTTAGATAATGGAAACTATTGTGTCATCATCAAGGTTTATGGATATGGAAGTGATACTACAACTTTTAACGGAAGAAGTATTTCGTGGTTTAAACAGCAGCCGTTTATAATTTCAGGTAATGGTGCGGATGGCTTTTATTACTGGTATGATTGCGGAAAAATAACAGCACCTGGTAATTATACATTTACTACAAAATTTAGATCGACCAATTTCCCATATGGTGAGAAATCCTTTTCATGTGTATTCAAAAAAAGTTAAGGCAGGAAGTGGGCTAGAATATAGAGAGATTTTTAAGCTGATTGGAGGAACAGAAGTATGAACATTTGTTCTGGTCTAAATACGGTATCTTCAATGTACCGCCAACAAAAAGGCAATAATATGAAAGCCCCTGCATCTGCGGAAAAGACATTTTATACGGCTGAAACACCAAAGGTATACCAGATATTCACAACAGATAATATGTTGTGGACAGGAGGTAATGGTACAGGTCTTTCTTATTGCCTTAAATATGCGGATGATTCGACGGATGAAAATCCAGTGGTGTTAGCGAAAGGTGTGGATGAAAACGGAAAAGAGTTTGAACAAAGAATTTATATCAATGACGTTGATCCATCAAACGCCACAGTAGTCGAAATGCGTGCATTGGAGGCACATTACAAAGTGGAGAAGCAGGGAGATTTTACGTCTTTGCCGCTTGAAGCTGGTAATATGGGGCTTAATGACAGAAGAGATTTTATTTCAATGTTTAAAGAATGCATAGAAGATTTAAACAAATTGGGAAGGTTTGATTTATCGTTGCTTTGGACGAAAAGTATGGATGCTTATCTTGATTTGACAAGTGCAAATAGTAAGTATAAATAGTGCTTAGTCATTTGAACATATGAGAAAAAGAAAACTTGGACTTCATAGGAGAGAGTAGCTGGGTTCTGACTGAGAGAAGAATCATATGATTTCATCATTAATTTGGCAGGCAATAATATTCAAATTATTGCCTACTAAATTTTTACCAAAATTCTTCTAATACCGTTTTTGGACTAGAAATGAAAAGAAAATGAATATATCGAAAGAAGAATCTGAAAAGTTAGAAAATAATTGGAAGATTGGTTTAATTGTAGTATAATATTAAAAGAGTAGTATGCATCATTTATATAGAGGGAGTGATATTTATAGATAACCAAAAACTTTCAACATTATTTTGGACATGGGGAGCATATGTTTTTTTACCTATAAACATTGTCATTGGAACTATGCTTTTTTCAAATGGGGCTTCTATTGAGGAAGTACTATTATCGTCGGTTATGGCTTTGATAATAATGATGATTTTGGCTTATCCTGCAATTCGTTTATCTTCAGCATATAGAATGAACTATTCTGAATGCATTAGATATTTTATAAAGAATAAGAGTTTGAGTAGAATATTGATAATAATAATACCAGTATTAAATATTGTAAGCGCCTAGTTTCAGGGTGGATTTAAAATCATCACAAAATTTGCCATAATTATAGATGATAGATGCCAGCATTTTACTACAGTATCGGCGCTAGATACTATAAATGCGAGCGTTTTACTATAACTATGGAGGTTTCCTGTATGAAAACGCAAAGACGCACAGCAGACGAACAATATCAACTTATCATGGAATGCCGCAGCAGCGGTCTTAGTGACTACCAATGGTGTACAGAACATAACATCAATCCCGGCACCTTTTACAACTGGGTTAAAAGACTGAGAAAAAAAGCTTGTTATGATATCCCATCTGCCACAGGACGCGGCGATTATAAGCCAGCCCTTAAACCGGATGTTGTAAAACTTGAGGTGATACCTGATCATCAAAACCCGGGCATTCCAACTGTCGAAAGCACAATGCTTCCGCTGGAAGAACCCTGCCCCGCCATCGAGGTCATGCTTGGGACTGTTTCAATAAAAATTTCAAATGATGTTGACCCGAAGCTGCTGTCACAGATCCTTAAAGCTGTGACAGGGACATGTTAGGAGACATCACTGTCGCAGACGAGATTTATGTGATCTGTGGTTATACAGATATGCGCAAGTCCATTGATGGATTATGCGCTGTCGTAAAAGACCAGCTGAATATGAACCCTTCCAGGCCAAATGCAATCTATCTCTTCTGTGGCAGACGTAGTGATCGAATAAAAGTGCTTCTTCATGAACGTGAAGGATTTGTACTTTTATATAAGCGACTTGATGCCAACGTAGGAAAATACCGTTGGCCGCGCAACCGTAATGAGGTAAAACCCATTACATGGAGGCAGTTTGACTGGCTTATGTCAGGTCTTGAAATCGAGCAGCCAAAGGCGATAAAAAGTACCGGAAATGCTTGATTTTTCAGGATTTTTCGCTTGTTTTATGGTATAATTGAACCATAGAAAAGAAGCGAAAAAACAATGCCTTCAGGAGTAAGAGATATCCAGTTCTTAGAGCTTAAGGATACGATTTCACAACTGAATAATACAATCAGCACTCAGAACGAGCTTATCCGTTCCCTGCAGAAAATGCTGCAGGAACGTGATGCCAAAGACAGCGAAAAGGATCAAAAACCTGTCATAGAGGCTTTTTTGTCATGGCTTGACCAGCTGCATCCGGAATCAGGAGACAGGCTGATCAAGGCAATCAACTATTCCAATGGTTGCCGTCCGTTTATGATGAACTATCTGAAAGATGGTGCATGCAGCCTGAGTAATAATCTCAGTGAGAACAGCATTCGACCATTGGTAGTTGGCCGTAAGAACTGGCTTTTCTGTGATACACCAGCCGGGGCAGATGCCAGTATGAAAATCTATTCTATGATAGAAACGGCAAAAGCCAATGAACTTGATCCACTTAAATATCTGAGCTTCCTTCTAGAGCATCGTTCTGGTGCTGAAATGTCAGACGAGGAATTGGAACAATTTGCCCCGTGGAGTAAATTGGCTCAGGGAACTTGTAAATAAAATGTAGTGAAATACTCGTATGTCTGGCATCCTAGCGCGGGGTGTCAGATTTCATTTATAGGGTACGCCCTAAAACTATGCGCTTACCATTTATAGTTATAAAATATATAATAATATAAACTTAAACTTTTTCTAATACAATTATGGAGGGAATTATGGAAATTATTAGTGTAGAACATTTGAAAAAATATTATGGTAAAGTGCCAAATCAAACAAAAGCGGTAAATGATATAAGTTTTTCTGTACAGAAAGGAGAATTTGTTTCCATAATTGGTAGTTCTGGCAGTGGAAAATCTACGTTACTTAATATGATTGGCGGATTAGACACTCCAACTTCAGGGAATGTATATATTTTGGGGAAAGATATTACTTCTATGTCTGAGGACGAATTGACATTATTTCGTAGAAAAAATATAGGATTTATTTTTCAAAATTATAATTTGATTCCTGTTTTAAGTGTCTATGAAAATATAGTTTTGCCAGTAGAACTTGATGGGAGAAAAATAGATAAAGATTTTTTAGATGATGTTTTAGATATACTTTCATTAAAGGAGAAAATCTTTAATCTTCCGAATACGCTCTCTGGAGGACAACAACAGAGAGTGGCTATTGCTCGTGCTATTATATCGAAACCGGCTGTTATATTAGCAGATGAACCAACTGGAAATTTGGATAGTAAAACGAGTGGAGATGTGATAAAGCTTTTAAGAACAGTCAACCAGCGTTTTGAACAAACGCTGATTATGATTACACATAATTTGGAAATAGCTCAGTTGTCGGATCGCATAATAAATATTATAGATGGAAAGGTAGATATATGAAAAAAAATTTTTATTATAAAATGAATTTAAGGCGTATATGGGGATTGTCTAAGAAAATTTTTTTGTCAAATCTATATCGAAATGTTGTGGTAATTATTGCGGTAGTTTTGTCCACTTTTATGTTGACATCTGTGTTTAGTGTTGGATTTAGTTATATAGAGACAGCACAATTACAACAAATTCGTGCGATGGGGACAACGGCTCATGTGGCTATTAATAACCCTAGTGATTTGCAAGTATCTGAGATAAAGAAATCAGATTCGATTAAAGATATTGGGATTTCTCAACATTTAGGACAAATTGACGGTTTGGAAGATGAAGATTTGTTGCTAGGGCTAAATTGGATAGATGAAAATGAATGGAACCTTCATAGGATGCCCACTATTTCAGATGTTGTTGGAAACTATCCTGTTACAGAAAATGAAGTAATGATACCTACATGGATTTTAGAGCGTTTGGGAATAACAAATCCACAAGAAGGTATGTCTATTTCTTTGTCGTATCATTTGGATGACGATGATTCTATTAAGACGCAAGAGTTTATTTTGGCGGGATACTATACAGACTACTCTCAAGTTAGGACTAATGACAAAGGAAGCATTTACGTTTCAGAAGAATTTAAAAATAAGGCTGCTATCTCTACTGGTAAAGTAGTTATGGTGTCTTTTGAAGATACAGGAGATATTCAAAAAGAGTGTGATAGGTTAAAGGACAAGGTGAAATTTTCTTCAACACAGAGTTTTGAAATTGTACCTGTAACACAAGTGAACAGCCAAGTATTAATTATAGGCATTGTCTTTATACTATTATTCATATTTATTAGCGGCTATTTGTTAATACATAATGTTTTATATATTAGTATAGTTAGAGATATCCGCTTTTTTGGTCAACTTCGATTAATAGGATTTACCAAAAAAGAAGTACGAAAAATTGTTTATCAGCAAGTTTTGTATATTACTGTTATTGGAATTCCGATAGGCTTGATATTGGGAGCTGCAGTATCTTTTGGTATCGTGCCATATAGTTTAAATGTGCTATATTCGGGGAATGAAGATTTAGGATTGCAAATTTCGTTCTCTCCGTTCGTTTTTATAGGAGCCACAATATTTTCTTTTGTCACTGCAAGAATAGGGTGTGTTAAACCTGCGAAAATAGCCGCCCAGGTTTCTCCTATTGCGGCAATGTCATATAATGATGTGGATTCGAAAAAATTGTATAAGCGTAGGAATAAGGTATTTAGATTAACAAGAATGGCGTTTCAAAATATTTTTCGCTCTAAAAAAAGCGCAATATTGGTTATTTCTTCTTTGTTTTTAGGGCTGGCGTTATATTGGATAGCAACGTCTTTATTGTCGAGTATTAGTCCGGAAAACTTTATACAGCAATGGGGTGAAAGCGACTTTGCAATTACTTATAGTATTCATGATGATGGAAGTCCAATCACGGCAGATATGCTAGAAGATATTAAAAATATCTCTGGAATTCAAAACTTAAGAGTTACCTATGTTGCCAAAGAACGTGTTACTTTTGATGTGCAGTATGATGAGGAGGTATTTGGCGCATATGTGGATTCATTAGAAGGAAAAGCAGGTATAGACTTTTCTTCTTCTGAAAAACGCGAATCATATACGGAGAATTTTTATAGTGGTGTTTATGGAATTGATAATAGTTATATAGAAGAATTAAATAAAACACTTGAACATCCTATTGATCTAGAGGCGTTTCAAGATGGTAAGATTGTTGTGCTTCAGACAATTACAAATGAGGATGGGGAAAATTTAATTCAACCTAATCAGATTATTACTATAAAAACTAAAGGGGCCGAGACGGAGTTTGAAGTTGCTGATGGTTTTTTTAGCGCTGATTTTCAAGGAGGGAGGGGAAATGAAAAAGGAACAGCCCCGGATTTATATATAAGCAAAACGGCGCTTGAAGGTTTAACTTCTCAAATTAAAATTTTTCGAATTGCATTTGACACTGATGGAAAACATGATGATGAAGTTTTAATGCAACTTCAAACGATTGCTTCTTTGAATTCGGATATTCAAATAATATCTAGGATTGAAAAAGCTAAAGAGATGGAAGGTTACATTTTGACAACTAAAGTTTTAACAATAGGATTGTCTTTTATATTTTTGCTAGTAGGAATACTTAATTTTGTTACAACAATGATTACGAGTGTAAATAACCGAAAACAAGAATTTGCAATTTTGGAAAGTATTGGTATGACGCATAGACAGCAATTAAAGATTTTATTGATTGAGGGATTTTATTATTGGATAATTTCATTTATATTATTGCTTATAGTAGGAAATGGAATATATATTCCCTTGTATTTTTGGTTTAAGCAAATTGTTTCGTATGCTTCTTTTAAAATGCCGTATGCTTCTTTGTTAATTGTTTTAATAATTATTTTTATGGTATGTTTAGTAACGCCGTTTTTTGCATATCAAAGCATTTTAAAAGATAGGCTGATTGAGCGAATTAATAAGCAATAATTTCTTCGCAGATGGAATTTGAGTGTAGATTAGATAGAAGATTTATTACTTTTTAAAAATAAAAGTCCAATCAGGAGTTTGCGATTCAAGAGAATCCATAACCATGATTATGGCTTTTGCTTATTGGTAAACGTGGCTATTTAGTAAGGACAAACTCGCTGTATATTATATATTGTTTTTTAAAATGTTATAATTAATCATATTGGTATGAGTAAAAAATGGTTATTATATAATCTTTGAGGGGGTTGCAAATGGAATTAAAAACTTTTTTGAAACGTTTACTAAAAATAGTAGATATAGAGAAAAAAAAGTATATCGTTAATCAGATAAAATGTTTTTCTTTCTTAATGATCTATACAATTGCTTCTGTAATATTTCCTAGTTTTTTAAGCAAAATTGTTGATCTGGGAGTTGTTATGGGAGATGTTTCAAATATAGTGTTGTATACTACTGAGATGTTGATTTGCGGGATATTAATGGTAATTTTCTATTATTTGCAAAAAGTATTTTTTTTTAAATTCGGTAATGATATAGTATTAAGGACAAAACAAAAATTATATAAAAAGCTTAATACAGTTGATATTCAATTTTGGAACCAGTACAAAGTAGGGGATGTACTCACAATTTTAGATAATGACATAGAAAAATTGCAAGAACTACTAACATCTGATATCAGCGAATTGGTAGTAAATATTTGTTTGTGTATAGGGATTAGTTCATATATAATTATATTAAATCCTAAAATTGGTATTTTGGTTGTTGTAATGTCAATTATATTTGCATTTATTCAGCGAAAAGTGGCAAATAAGAGTAAAGAACGTATGAAAAAGTTGAGAGTGACTATGGGAGATTTTAACTCATTTTCCACTGAAACCATTAATAATATGCCTTCATTACAAATGACGGGAAAAACTCAATATATAAAAAAAATGTATGCAGATAAATGTGATGAACTGGCTAAAGAAGGATTAGATTTTACGAAAACCATGTGTACTGTTGGAATGACAGGAATGTCTTTTAATGTTCTTGCAATTGTTATTGTATTAATTTTAGGTGCTGTTGATGTTTCTAATAATTTGATTTCTGTTGGTTTGTTGTTTAGTATGACTATTTATGTGCAAAGATTATATAGTCCTATAGTATCAATAGGAAATATGTTTGTTAAAATAAAAAATTTCTTTCCTTTATTAGATAACATTTATAATGTAATGTTTAATGAAAAAAATATAATCAAGGGAGATTATAAACACAGCAGCGAGCTTATGGGAAATATTTCTTTTGATAATGTATGGTTTGGTTATAACAATGAAAGATTTATATTGAAAGGATTTACCGAAACGTTTAATAGAGGAGAAATCATTGGTATCGTAGGGAACAATGGAAGCGGAAAAACTACATTAGTCAGATTGTTGACTAAATTGTGTACTGTCGAACGTGGCAAAATTGAGATTGATGGAATTGATATTAACACATTTGATATGGAATATTTGCAGACGCAAATAGGCGTTATGACTCAAAATAGCTATTTGCTGGCTGAAGAGTTTAATAATATTCTAAAGAGTGAAAAAGAATTAAATAAAATGAAAAAATTTTTGGAAGAAATGAACTTTTACGAATCAGGAAACAGTATATTAAAAGGTAATTTTGAAGTAAAAGAAAATAATTTAAATATATCAGGAGGGGAGGCTCAAAAATTAGCTCTTTATAAGCTTTATTTGGATAATAAGCCGATTTGTGTTCTAGACGAGCCGACTGCTGCCTTGGATTCTAATAGTGAAGAGAAGATGATAGAGTTTATTAAAAATCATTTTAAAGAAAAAACTGTAATTATTATAACTCATAAACCACAAATTTTAAAAATTTGTAATCGGATAATAAAATTGGAATTGTATGAAGGGGGTAAGATGACAGTATGAAATTAAGTATTTGGGTAACTAAGACATGTAATATGGCCTGTAGTTATTGCTATGAAGAAGGACTTATAAGAGAGGATACTGGTGTTTGCGAAATTGATTATATCGAAAAAACAATAGAGTTTATTAATACAATGTGTTATAAGACCGCCTCTAAAAAAATATTCATTAAATTTTTTGGTGGAGAACCCTTAATTAAGTTTCCTTTTATTAAAAAATTTGTTGAGATTGCAAATGAAAAAATTGATGACAAAATCACTCCTTTTTATTCTATAACAACTAATGGAACATTAATGACGGATGATATGCTTATTTGGTTAAAAAAAAATAATGTGGAATGTGCATTAAGTATAGACGGTGATGAAGAGATATATAGCATAAATAGACGATATAAAAACCGATCATCAGCGTGGCGCGATGTCGATGATCTCATTCCGCGATTGTTTGATGCAAGTTTAAAATTGTCTGCGAGAGTGACCTATAATTCAAAAACTGTTTCAAAACTTAGTAGTAGTTGTGAATATTTGATAAATCGTGGCTTTACAGTGTTGAAAGTTGTACCAGATTATTTCGATTCTGAATGGAGTGACAAGTCATTGGAGATTCTCGAAGGACAATTAAGAGAAATAGATAAGATAAGAAATATAAGAAAGAATGCATATATAAACCTAGATGATGATGAATTGTTTATCGGTAGACGGGGCTGCGCGGGAGGTTATAGCATGTTTAGTATTGATTTGGGGGGGAATGTTTATCCTTGTACATATGTTATGGATGATAAACAATTTCTTTTAGGAAATATAGAAAACGTTTCAGAAATTGAACCGCGATATACAGATGGAACGTCTTTGAATAGGGAAGATTGTGTTGGATGCAGATATTTTAAATGTTGCAAAAGTGCTAGCTGTTTATATGGAAATTATAAAATGACAGGGTACTTGAATAAAACTAATTCTTTCTTTTGTGGATATAGAAAGATATTGTATCGAATAAATGAGGAAAAGTTATGAAAAATATCAATAGTATATTTTTTTCGAAGTATACGAGAGTATTAATAAATGGTAATGAATGTATTGTTGGCAATATTGCTTTTGATGGAAGATGGATCAAAATGTCGCATTCTCTTTATAAAGATTTGGTGCAAAAGTCTCAAAATAATATATCTTTACTATCTGAAAAAGAAAAAAAATATATAAATGCATTTCGGGAAGTAGGTATTTGCATTGATAATGCAGAAAAGGATGAGTTACAACTATATCCTTCGGATATAACCATTGAGATAACAACTCAGTGTAATTTGGCATGTAAACATTGCTCGTATTCCTTTGGTGGGAAAAAATATAGAGAAATGCCAATTGATATGATAAAAGCTATTTCAAAATGGTCGGAAGACAATAAAGTGAAAAGAATATTATTAACAGGCGGTGAGCCATTTTGCCGGAAAGATATAGTCGATGTATGTAAAGTGATTAAGCAGAATTTTACTGGGTCATTAGAAATAATTACAAACGGAACTTTGGTAACTGATGAGTACATCGAGCTTATAATGAAGTATATTCATGCTTTACATATTAGTTTAGATGGATATGATGAAAACAGTGTGAGCATGATACGGGGAAAGGGTGTATATAATAAAGTTATTGCATTAATTAATAAACTGAAGATGTGTGGGTATGAAAGAATTACTTTATCATGTGTAAGTGTTGGCGATGATAATTCTGAAATAATAAAGTTCAAAGAGTTATCTGAACGATTACATATTAAGCCGGTTATTAGACAGCTTAATATAAAAGGACGGGCAGAAGAAAATTTTGCGGAGGATCCTATGGAATTGCGTATTATGCATAATCTGACTGAAAAAGGACTTACATTTAAATGTTTATGTAACCATCAATATCGTTCTATTTTTATTAATACTTATGGAATAGTGTTTTCATGTGCTGCATTAAGAGAGGAAGAATTAGGAATTGGAAGTTTTATAGTTTCGGAACACAAGATACATATAGACGGTTTGTTTGCAAAACCTATAGTTGACAAAATCGCTCCATGTCAAAATTGTAATGTACGGTATTTTTGTGCGGATACTTGTATTTCAAGAAATAATGTGATATACTCAAACAATAAAAAACGTGTTGAGAGGTGTCATATTAAAAAGAATAAATTGGAAAAAATTGTGTGGCACACTGATAATGATTTGTAATTTAATTTACAAATAAAATTTTAAAGAAGGGAGGAGTTATCATGGAAAACAAAGAAAAAGAACTTGAAGTTGAAATCAAAGGTTATGGATGTGACGATGATTGCGAACAGTATTTTGAGAAAACAGCATCAAAAAATTGTGGCTGGAAAGAAACTGATAATACTTGGCCACTGTGGTAGAAAGTATCAGGTAAACATGTAAATGAGTAAGAAATGGGTGCCCTAGAAGTCTTTGTAAAACCAATATTATACAAGCCATAGAACATTTGATAAGGTGTATTTTGGGGTTGTAGTATGTGGTGCGAGAGACTTTTAGGGCATTCTTTTTAATTAGTGAGTAGGTGTAAATAACTTCAATGAAAATTGCTGTGTTAGATAGTGGGTTTGATTTTAGTCAACCATTACAGAATAAAATTACTAATATAAATTTCACAGATGAAACTAACAAAGATGAAAACGGTCATGGTACATGTATTATAAAATTAATTGATTCAATTAGTTCTGGTTTGGAATTGTATAGTATAAAAATATTGGATAGAACTGGAAAAGGGAAGCTGTCGTCTTTAAAAGTGGCACTACTTGAAGCGTTAAACAGTGACGTTAATATTATTAATTTAAGTTTAGGAATTGAAGCATTTATTAAAGATTCGGAGTTAGAAATTCTTTTAGATAAATGTCTGTCTCAAGGAATAATAATAGTTACATCAGAATCAAATAATGGAAAAATAAATTATCTTTCTTGTAATAATAGAATAATTAGTGTCCAAGGTAAACAAAATAATCTTGTTACCAGTAACAATGTTATTTATATTAATAATTCTCCAAGAATTATACCATGGTTGGGATCGTCTTATGTTTTAAGTGGAGCAAATAGTTTTTTGACTCCATTTATTATAAAAAAAATATATGAATTATTGCAGAATCATGTAAGTATACAAAATTTAAAAAAATGTTTAATGCAGCAAAGTTTTATATTTAATAGTAATAAAAAAATTCAGAGACAATCAATAATTAATGCTAAATTAATGAAAAGTATTGAGGAAGAAATTTCTATTTGGAATTTATATGATGAAAATAAAGCATTTAAAATCGCCCAGGCTACTCCACGGAATATAACAGCACTTGTTAGGATAATTGAAGAAAAAACTCAACAATCATATATTTATGATTCCTTTTGGATGCCAGATTTAGCTTATTTAGAAAATTTTGTTAACAAAATAGGATCTATACTTCACTAATAATACAATGAAAGGTGTAAATATGAACGAAATTAAACTGGATAATATATGCTTTTCGGATAATACAAGAATTTTAAATCACTATAATGAAATAGTTATTGGTAATGTGAGAGAGTGTGGTTTATGGATAAAAATTCTAACTAAAGACTTTGAAAAAATAAAAACATACATAGGACTAGAAAATGGTTTTGAGCTGTTAATGCGGAATACGGATAATGCACGGAAGCAATATTATATTGAGATTATTAAGGCTTTAGCAAAAATAAAAGTGATAAAACGTAAAGACTGGAGTGAAAACAAGAAAACTATAGAACGATTAGACATTGAATTAACTAAAAAATGTAATTTGAGATGTAAGCATTGTTCTGGCGAGTATGGTGAGCAAGATAAATCTTCAATGCCACAAGAGATGTTTCATAGAATCATACATTGGGCCGCAGAAAATAATATATCCTCAGTAACATTAAGTGGTGGTGAAATTTTTTGTTTGTCTAATATTTCAAAATATTTAGAATATGCAAGAAAGAATTTTATGGGGCGTATTGATATTATTTCAAATGCTACTTTAATTTATCCTGAACATATTAGTATATTAAAGTCATGTGTGGATGAAATTAGTATTAGTTTAGATGGATATGACAAGAATAGCGTAGATTTCATACGAGGACAAGGGGTGTTTGATAAAGTTATTGAGACTATAATTTTGCTAAAAAATAATAAAATTGATAACATTTCACTTTCTATGGTTCTAACAAGTAATAATAAAAATCATGTAACTGACTTCAAAGAACTTTGTAATAAATTTGAAGTAAAGCCTATTCTAAGAACACTCTCTGTAAAGGGAAGAGCTTTAAAGTTTTATGATGACTTAATTAATGATAACGAAAAAGGAAAAGAAGATAATATATCTAAGAGAATTAACATGTTAGCCATGTGTAATGCTGGAAGTCAAATACTTTCTATTAATGCAAGTGGTAAAGTGACTTTGTGTTCAGCTATGGAAGAGTCAAATGTTATTTTGGGAGATATTGATGAACTGGATATAATTTTTCATGATGTTAAACGAATTAATACGATTTGTGTTGTAGATACGGTTACACCATGTAATGAATGCGATGTTAGATATTTTTGTTCTTCTATGTGTCATGCAGTAAACACAAATATTTACAATAATAATCAGTTGAAAGAAAAACGGTGTGAGCAATATAAAAATCTCTTGGAAAAACATGTATGGGGGATTTGAAATATATTGTGAGTACTAAGTTTAGCAGCTGTCAGGCAAGGAAAAGAATGCAATGATAAAAATCTTAAATAGTATTAAAGAATTACGTTAGAAATAGCCTTTGCAGAAAGGCTATTTTTTATGTATGCGCGCCATGGGCGCGCTCTAATGGGTGAAAGGTCCCGAACATGCCCAGGTAGTGGGAAATGTATAGCTGAACAGCAAGGGTGTTCACCGTGAGGTGAAATCTGAAGGAAGTCGTTGGCAAATCTCTGGTCCGACGGACAGAAACCGCATACAAGGCTAGGCTACGAGAGATAAGTTGGCATAAAGCAACGAAGTCTAATAGCTACCACATTTGTAGTAGCAGAGTAAATGCAGCGGATGAATAAATTAAAGATTGCAGTATTAGATAATGGTGTAGACGAAAAATTGCTTGCATTATGTGGATTACCCGATATAATTCAGCAGAACAAAGGAAATATCAGTGATGAGGAGGATTTGTTTCTGCATGGGACAAATTGTGCCATGATCATAGGGCTTAATTGTGCCGACGCAGAATTATACAGTTATAAACTGCTTGATAATACAGGAAAAGGAAATGTGGATGATCTGAAATCAGCGTTTGACTGGTGTCTGATGAACAATATAAGACTTGTCAATCTGAGTTTTGGAACTACACATTTTAAGGACAAAGGAATAATTCGGCAGTTGGTAAATCAATATGCCAATAAGGGACTTAGCATAATTGCGGCAACTGCTAACAGTGGGTATACGGCTTTCCCGGCATCCTTTTTAAATGTTATCGGAGTAAAAGCAAAAGATACATTTAACATTGATGCGGAAGGTTTGCGGGATAAAGGTGTGGATTTTGCAGCTCCATCGGAACACAAAATCTGGTTTGGAGGAAACGATATAACGCTTCAGAAAAGTAACAGCTATGCGGCACCTTATGTAACAGCAATGGCTGGAAGGTTAATGATGGAACAGTCATGGATCAATAATGTATGGCAGATTAAGAAGCATTTATACCAGAAATTCAGGGGAAAATGTGTACAATATATTCCGGATTGGATAGATGAATATTACGGTGCGGCGGAGCCGCCAGTCCGGTGTGGCGAGAGCCACCTGTCCGGACTAACGGAGCCACTCCGTT